>VMHT01110077.1_pt1 | contig 22242 bp, 31 predicted proteins | sample 4693611 | NCBI WGS metagenome assembly VMHT01 (sample SAMN12280063, study PRJNA550983) | marine metagenome | isolation source: seawater sampled from same location over 5 years 0.02-0.2 micron viral filtrate | place: USA: collected off the coast of southern California halfway between the port... ...
AGACGTTTTCACAGACGATGAAGTTGGCATTGAGCAGATCCGTAAAAGTATACTTGATGGTATAAGCGAAGTCTTGATGCAAACCGGCGGTCACGTCGAACAATTCAGATTACCGTTACAGGCCAACCAAACATTCTACAAAATTGAATTACAAAATAGTGATGTCTGTTGGTTTAAAAGTGTTTGGAATTGTCAAAATGAAAAGGCAATGTCTCAAACAAGTTTGATCGCACTTGATGCATTTGATCCATTGTGGATGCGACATACCGGTGAGCCAACCCAATACTTTCCGCTGTCTACATCAACTATCGGTATCTGTCCTAAACCAAGTGCGACCGGTAACGTTATCGAATGTCAAATCGCTGTCATCCCAAAAGAGATACGTAACGATCATAGCCCGTTGAAAATCAAAAAATTATATGAGCGCTCGGTTGTAAATTATGCCATTTCAGAATACTACGCCAGTCGTGGTGCGGCACGCGAAGCCGCAGAACATTTGCAACTTTTTGCCGAAAGCCTAGGTATGCAACGAACCTATCAGTCCGATAATTCGCGCACTTACCAGTACACAATTAATAAAGAATCCAACGAAGATATTAAGATTTCACCATGAAGGTTGCTGAAGCTACACGATGGGTTAGACGTTTTTTACGCGACCCAGAAGGACACATATGGTCTGATGGTCTTATTTTCGCAACATTGACAGAATCACAATCTGAGCTCCAGGCTACCGTTGGCGCTCTGGTAGAAATAAGAGCGTTGAGTGTACCACCACAAGCTGATTACGGTTATATGTTCGACTTCGAACGAGACTACATCGAACTTGGCCGCACAAGCTTCAGAGCGTTGAGAGATCAAGGTGGTTACTTTTCGTTTGTTGGGATGTTTGAAGTACATGCATTCTTTGAAAACGGATCAAACGATGACACGAACGATTCTGGCATAGCTTGGACTGCACCCTGGGAAGCCTGGACGGCAGTGCCTAACGAGCCACCATTATGGCAACTACCAGACGATTTTTGTGAAATGAAAATGTTGTATTACAACGAAAGACCTATTGCCGCTACGACAAGACAAAATGTTTTGAAAACGGATAGCAGTTACAAAACGAGAGAAGGGGAGCCGACAGCGTTTTATTTTAATGACGATGTTTCGAGGCAGATCTCGGTGTACCCAAAACCATCTACTGCTGTCAATGCTAATTCTACCGGCAGTGGTATGACCTTGAGCACAGACACTACTACTGAGACTAGTGAAGTCGGCACAATTACTCGTATCGAAGGCCGATACACTTCAAGTGGTGTAGGTATGACTATAGATACCATTGACGCTAAAGATCAAATATTACTTGTGTATGAAGTAAGCCCGCGTGACATCGAAGCAATGAGTGATGACTTTGTGTTCCCAGATTTCATGGTCAAATATATTTGTTATCTTACGCTGTCAAAACTTTATGGCATGAATACGGATGGACGTATACCCACATTAGCTAGGTTTTGGCGACAGCGCTACAAATTAGGTATCGATGCGTTAAATAGTTATACAGCTAACAAACGAGCTAATAGATTAGTGCACTTTACCGGACCCAAATCAAGGTTCGGGCGTCGTAAACGATTACCAAGATTACCAGATAAATTTCCGGCTACATATCCATGAGTGTTATTTTTAAACCAAGCGGAAGCCTGGATACCAGTTCAGCCGCCACAGATTTACCCGAACAAGCTATTGGCAACACCGGTGTCTCTGAAGCTCTAGCGCGTAGCAAAAACTTGAACAATGATCGTATTGGTTTTGTCGAGACCAGAGCAGGTTCAAAAGTAATTGGTAACAGTGCGATTAATGAAGTGCCTAATTTTATTTCAGTGCAGGCCGGTGCTCGATACGCTTTTTGTTCAACTTCAATATTTAAAGATGAAAGCTCTATCGCTAGTAGTCTAGCAAGTGGCAACGACCAGTATTCGGTTATTCAGTACAATCAATTCAACGACACAAGTGAAATGATGTATGCGGTCAATGGCGCCGTGCGAAAAAGAATAGATGGCACCTCTGTGTTCGAGTGGGGCATAGAGCCGCCAACCGATGCGGCAACGCTCGGTGTAGGCACAGGTTCGGGACTGACTGGCAGTTATAAGGTCAGATACACGTATGTGCGAAAGGTAGGCACCACGATAGTTTCTGAATCTAACCCAAGCCCAGAGTCAAGTGCCCAGGCAATGAGTGACCAAGCCTTGCGAGTTACTTTCACGGCTTCGAGTGATGCGCAGGTGACGCATGTAAGAGTCTATCGCACACTTGCTAACGGTGAGTTTCATTTTGTTGACCAGGATGTTGCTATTGGCTCAACCACGGTTGATACAACTACATCAGATATTAACTTAGGTACTTTGGTTGCTACGAATCATGATAGACCACCAAGTGGTGCTGACATAACGGTAGGGCCTTTGTTTGGTGGGTTTGTGTTTGTAGCAAAAGACAATCTGTTACATTTTTCTTTAGCCAAACAGCCAGAGTATTTTCCGGCTGAAAACGTACTTGAGATAGCAGAGCCACAAGATCCGATAACCGCGATGACGATTCATGAAGGTCAGTTGTTCATTGCCACTGCGCGTAAATTGTTTGTCCTGCAAGGTACAGTGAGCACCAGTTTTGCCGCAGTGCCGATAGAATCAAAAACCGGTACGCCAAATCTATTGAGTTTGGTTGGAGTGGTAGGCACAGGTTTATTCCATCTCGGACCAGATGGCATCTATTTACTGAGTGGCGGTGTGGACCGAAAAATAACCCAGACTAATTTTGAGCCACTATTTTCTGAAAGGGTTGACGAGAAAGTCGACGAGTTTAATGGCATGAAAGTAGTTAAGGACAATGCCAAAAGATTCTTTTTTATCTTTCAGAACAAATTTTACTTTCATTATGTCGATGGCGCCATGTTAATTTTTAACACAGACCAACAAAAATGGACCTATTACGAATACGATCAACAGTTGACAGCGCCGGCATTCGACGACACTAACAAAAGATTTTTAGTAGGCACGGCAGATAAAAATATTCGGCAAATAGAAGACGTGACGAGCTCAGATGATGCAGGGAATTCAATATCATTTGAGGTGCAATCAAAAGACTTCACGTTACAAACAAGGAGGCATTTTCCGCGATGGATCAAGTACGACGTAGAACTGACCAACAATCTAACCGCAACCGTAAAACTCGACGGCGTAAATCATCAAAATCACACTCTAAGTCAAGACCGGCGAACGAAACGACGATTGGTGAAAACGGGCAACGGCCGCAGATTAGCGATCAACATATCAGGGACCGGAACAGCGAGTATATTCGCAGTAGAAGCCCAATAACGTTTCAGCCGTTAATTTATAATCAGATAGATGGCTTCAACTTAAACCTTGATTTTTTGCGTGGCGTGTTTCAGCAAATGGTAAAAGAACGTCAACTCGATAAAGTATTTTATGACGGTGGCGTCAAAACTGAAAAAGATTTTTTACAGATTTTTGCAAGCCCTGCTAACCTTGCAGTTTTTAGTTGGTATGAAAACGACTTAGCCGGTATGTGTTGGATAAATGAAATTCAAAAAGATCACTGCCAGGCGCATTACTATTTCACTAAAAAAGCGTATGGCAAAATCGCAAGAAAGATTGCAAAAGAAGTGATGGCATATTGGTTTACGTTTACTAAAGCCGATGAACAAACTTTATTTAAAACAATCCTTGGGATCACGCCGGCAAAAAATAAGTTAGCAGTAAAATTTAACAAAGATATAGGTATGACTGATATGGGAATCATCCCTGGCATCGCCGGCAGTGGATGTCATTTATTTTACTTGGAGAATACAAACAATGGGTAAAGGTGCAAAGAAAAGAGCTAATAGAGCGTCGAGAGCCGCTATGGCTACCGCACAACAGCAGATAGAACTAGGTAATCGACTAACTAGTTTGGCAGAACGGCAAGAGGATTTGTCGTTGGGGTTACTTGGTGAAGCAACACCGTTGCGTGGTACATTGTTTCAATCTCTTGGCGATTTGGCAGGAGCATCAGATCCTTATTTTGCAAGTGCGCTTGGTGGCGGTCAACAAGCTTTTACATCGCGAGTACCAATGGATCAGCGGGGTATCTTATTTGACCCAGTTGACCCTGTGCAGGCACCGGCAGACGTCGAGCCAGTGACGCTTGCTGACATACAAAATGATCCAAGATATGCGGCTAATAAAGCGGCAATTGAAAGTCAGTTTTTGCAAAATCAGCAATTGGCAATGGAGCAGATCCCAGGCACACGGTTTTCAGGATTACTAGCCGACCAGATTGGTGACATCGGACGCGACCGTGCTTTGGCCTTATCATCGACGTTAGGTGGTTTAACTCAAGAAGAACGCGCCAGGCGCGAACGTAGAAGGCAAGAGGAGTTAGCCTTACGTCAACAAGCATTTGCAACAGAAACAGCAAGACGAGAAGGTTTGTTAAATTTAGCCGCGCAACTTGCTACAGGTCAGACGGGTGTTGGGACAGGTGGAGTAGCTTCAGCGGCAAGCACTCTTACCGGTGCAGGCACCACGCTTGGTGGTGCAGGCGCCATACAGCAAGGTGTGGCTCAACAGCAGGCAGAAATAGCAGGCGCGAAAAAAGAAGGTATTGGTGAAATACTTGGCGCACGAGCAGGGAGGACCACTTAATGAGTTTTTTCAAAGGTTTTGCGCGTGGATTGAATCAGTCTTTAGATCGTCAACAAGAAGAAGAACAACGTAGACAAAGTCAGGAACTAATCAATTTACAAGCCAGACAAATAAAGCGTCAACTTGAACAAGAACAGAATGCAAAAGAAGCAACAGCAAATTTATTAAAGGCAATTGCCCCTAGCCAGCAGTTTTTTGGCGAGGCTGAAGGTAGGACAAAAGGATTACGTCCAGACAATCCGTTATTCCAAATGCAGACACAGACAGTGCCAGGAGTAGATTTGCTAGAGGCGTTATCCCAATTCCCATTGGCCGAGGCTGAAACAGTAGATAGACTAATTGAGCTTGATAAACAAAAAAGACAACAACAATTCCTAGAGCAACTATTTCCTGGCATGGGAGGTCAGGGCGCACAATCAGGCCAAACCGGTCAAGGAGTTCCTAGTAACTTAGTACCAAGTATTGACGTTAAAGGTGGCGAGTTTGGCATTAGACTCAATCCACCAAATCTTGATTTTCAAACAGTCACGTTTCCTGATGGGTCGGAGAGGGTGGTTCCTTTTAATAAACAAACCGGTCAGCCAATGCCGCTAGGTGGACCAACTGGTGGCATGAACCTGCCTCAACAGCAAGGGGGTCAAACTGACAGGCCAGGAACATTAGTTAAGCCTCCACAGCAAGATCTACCTTTTGCTGACAAAGATTTGATTAATCTACGTGGCCCTAACGGTGAACTTGTGCCCAACCGTTTAAAAGGCAGTTCAAAAGCAGAAATCAGACAGGCACGTTTTGGGCTTACTGATAAAGACACACAAAAAGAATTAAGCAATGTTAATAACATAAAAAGACAGATGGATAAATTGATACCTGTCTATCAAAGACTGTTTGGCCTGCAAGGCAATCAGATACCAACCGATATTAGTTCACAGCCGCCACTTATTGGACAAAGACAAAACTTAATAAGCCGTACTATTGGAAACGCTGTCAAGAATGCAGATGAATCTAGACAATTTAGTGATATTGACGATCTTGCGGCAAACTCCGGTTGGTTTAAAAATGTTCAAAGAAGATTTGAATACTTGAGTGGTCAAAATGAAGAGTTAAGAGAATACTTTGACACAGTGTTGCCACTATCTGTGCAACTTGCACGAGCGAGTGGGGAAGTGGGTACGATGACTGAAGGTGATGTTGCCAGAGCGATTGCTAAATTACCTTTTGTTGGTATTAATTTGGATGATCGAGGCAACGTCAATATTCTTCAATTAAAACAGGCAGACAGCTATGCGCTTGGTATAAGAAAATTAAATAGATTGGTAGACGAACTACGCAACAAAGATAAGATTGTTCAACACCGACGCGCACTAGGCGTAGACACTCCTTTTGAATTTGGATTAGTTGATTCCTTGTTTAATCAAGTACAAAGACAAGGGGGCGCAGGTCCAGGCATGAGCGTAAATAATGCAGTAGAACAACAGAACAATACAAATTTAAATCTTAATCAATTATCAGACGCAGAGAAAGCTAAATTGTTACAATTTATAAGACAGTTGAAAAATGCAAGATAGAATTAAAACAAATATGGATGCTGACATTCTGACAGAATTGCAAGCACTGGACCCACAACAACTCGATGCCTTAGAAAACCAATTGATGAATGGTATGAGCCCTACGCCATCTCTCAATCTTAATGTTGATGCTCCGCCAACACCTAGAGAATATTTAACTAGACCTGTTGAGGGCCCGCCGCCAGGCGAAGCGTTCGAAGCTACGGATCTTATTGTGCCTGCTTTACAAATAGGCACATCATTCTTCGGACCGTTAAAAACACTTCCACTACTCTATCAATCACTAGCACAGATCCCTATAGTCATGACAGGTGGTGCCTTAAGGGATCGACTAGAAGGTGAGAGTTTCAATCCTACAGGTTTGGCCAAAGAAGCTGGTACAGAAGCATTATTCAATCAAGCTCTAGGTAGTGTATTTAAATTATTTTCTCAAGGCGATAATAGTGTTGTTAATGAATTTGCAAAAAGGATGGGATTGCCATATGCCTTTGATGACGTGGCTAATGCCGCAAACGATCTGAAAAAAAGTGCTCTTAATGTAGCCCAAAAAACTACTTTTGGTAAACAAGCATTTGCAAATTCTATGCGTAAATATTATGACACGGTCACAGGTTTTATTGAAAGGGAGATTGGTAAGAACCAACCTGTCGTCAATTTAGAAGAAACCTTAATTAATCTAAACAAACAATTGGATGCTAGACAGGGTTATAAGCAACTGAAAGAGTATATTCCTGGGGACACAGTTATTTCTACTGCAAGATATGAAAGCTTACTCGACGGCGCGATAGATGAAGCTAAAGGGAATTTTGCTGATGATAAATTTGTTGCAAAATTAACAGCGCAAAAAGAATCTTTAGCAAAACAAGGAAGTCAGCGAAGCTATGATCAGATAGACAGCACAATATCTGAATTAGATAAATCTCGTACCCAAGGCACTAATGATATCGTTAGCAGACTTACTGACTCGTTGTATGAAAGTGTTGCAGATTCTGCCTCTAGTGTGCCTAGTATAGTTCAAGCGGCTTCAGACCGAGGACAAGATATTACTAAATTTATTAAAAGCGCTAGACAAGATTTTGGAAGGATTAATAAAATAATAAAATCAGACAAAACAAGATTGTTGAAAGATATTTCAGTAGGTAAAATTAGCGCTTCAGATCAAGGTAAATTTTTAAAGCGATGGTCAGAATCACCAGAGGCTAGAATGGTGTTGAAAGAACTCTCACCACAGGTAGCCCTAGATTTAAATCGTGCATGGCTTGCGCGGAATACTACTAGATTTGTTGCGAGAGATAAAGATGGTGTTATAAATCTAGTAAATAATGGCAAAGGGTTGCGTGAATTTTTAGAGCTTAATGAAAACACTATTATTGATATGTTCGAAAAAGATGCTTATGAAGCTCTGACTAATTTTAGTCACTATCTTGATGCATCAAAACTTTACACAGGTAAAATACCAGATAAAGAAAAATTTCAAGAAGCTGTATTCAATATTGGTTTAAGATCGACGCCAGGCGCATTTGCAGGTCGGCAAATCGAACAAGCGATGGGTGGGTCTGGTATGATTGGCTCCGCAGTTGGTGCAGGTATGTCGGCTATCACTTCTGAATTACTTGCAAGTAGATTAGTCATAGCACTAACTAATCCAAAATCAGTAATGAATACTTTATTTGGTACACCGTTGGGTAGATTAGCGTCAGAAAAACCAACTGCTGTTTTAGCGCCAGTTGATTTTGAAGACAAAGCAACAGACAGACCCCTACCAAGTTTAAATCTCAATGACAACTAATTTTTACAACGTAATCACTGGGCCTCCATTAGAGAATCAGCTCAATCAGATATTTGCTGATCTATCTGACCGGTTAGATAGGTTGGAGGGTCGACGCGGTGTGAGTGTTAGTGACTCTAATATTTTGACTAACGCAGAACCATTTACCCAATTGGTTTTTCATTCTCAGGATATTAACGTTAAAGGATCAAGTGACCCAGGCCGCGACACGACTAGTGGGCTATTAGAGTTTGATGGAAGCTCAACTGAAGAAATAGCAGGAGTTGCGATGTTACCACGACAGTTTAAACATGGCAGTGCAATCAGCCCTGTAGTGCACTGGTCCAAAACATCATCGGCAAGCGGCACTGTAAAATGGCAATGGCGCTATCGGTTTGCAGACATGGGTTTAAATACATCTACCTACACCGAGTGGACAGATGGTATTGAACAAATAGGAAACGGTGACACAGCCGACCGCCACGCACGCACCGACTTTTCAGACTTCACCATATCATCAAGCACAGGGGCTTTGATTCAGTGGGGAGTGAGACGAGTAGGGGGATCTGATACTTACAGCGCAGACGTGCAGTTATATGCGTTTTCTTTAAATTTGAAACTGGACCGGATTGGTTCGAGCGAGGAGTTTAGTTCATGACAGGTTCAACTATAAAAGGCCAAATACAACGTGAAGATTTAGCGTTGTTTGATGGCAACACAATGACAGCCACACGGCCTAATAGTTCAGGTGGTGTTCAGACAGGCAATCGCGTTGGGGATGCAGTAGACGTTAAATTGATTCACGGTGGTAGTTCGAACAGCGCTAGTTTTCAAAAAGCAATTGATGCGATGGGCACGCAAAACGGCTCACTGTTGTTTACGCCTGAAACCTGGAACATCACTGCAAATATTACTGTACCGGCAAATGTCACGCTTATCGTCCCGGCAGGATGTGTGTTTAACATTGATAGTGGAATAACAATCACAAATGCAGGCATCTTGTTTAGATATCACAAAACTTTTACATCAGGTAGTGGCACATTTACTCAAAGTGGCACAGACATTTTACAAATTGCCGGACAAGCAGACATTTATGGCTTAGACACTGGTAGCACGAATACTTATGTAATTACCACGCAAGCAAGTTTCAGTCAGTATGTGACTGGTCTAACAGTCCGATTTGAACCAACGTCTACCAACACCGGAGCGGCTACCTTGAATGTCGACGGCCTGGGGGCGAAGACTTTGAAACCAGTTGGCAGTTCGTCAGATGTCCCTGTGGGGTCAATAAAATCAGGCGGCATTTACACAGCCGTGTTTGATGCAACAAGTGATATATTCCAAGTCAGCGACGCAATTGATTTGGCTAACATCGCTTCAAGCGGTGACATAACCCTAGACGCAGGCGGTGACATAATTCTAGATGCGGACGGTGCCGACATATTGCTCAAAGACGCAGGCACTGAGTTTGGTAAAATTAGCAACAGTTCTTCTGATTTAATTATAACTGCAAGTGTTGCTGATAAAGACATAAAATTTGCAGGCACGGATGGATCGTCTGCCATTACACCATTGACTATTGATATGTCCGAAAATGGCAAAGTGATAGTAGCAGATGACCTAGCGTTGCAAAGCGACTCCAGTGTACTTTCAATGGGAACTGATTCTGATCTGACCATCACGCACAACCATAACGTGGGCATCACGTTAAATGACAAAGATATAAGTGGTGTAGCTAGTTTAAATACTACGTCCACAGGTACCCGTAATTATATTCTTAATTCATCATTTGACCTAGCGCAAAGGGGTCAAACTTTCAATACAACAACACCATTTTCGAACGCAAACAATAACGAAAATTATTGTCTCGATCAGTGGATAATTGTTAGTGACGGAAATGATGCGATTGACGTGGCACAAAGCACGACAGCCCCAACAGGTTCAACTCATGCTATTTCACTTTCGATAGAGACGGCAAACAAGAAAGCAGGGGTCTTACAGTGGCTCGAAGCATCGCAATGTCAAAATCTTATTGGCAAAACGGTTACTCTTTCTTTTCAAGCTAAAAGTGACGACGCGGCAATTGACGATTTTAGGGCGGTGGTCCTTAGTTGGGACGGAACAGCAGACCAACCCGATAAAACAATTATTTCGAGCTTTGGTTCGGAAGGATCTAACCCTACGTACAATACCAACGTAACCGCAGAAAACACGAGTGCTAATCTGAATTTAAGTACTAGTTTCCAGAAATTTAGTATTACCTGCGACATAGACACTAGCGGTGCTAAAAATGTAGGCGTGTATATATTTTCTAACACCACTACTGGCCTGTCAGCAGGTGAGAATATTTTTATCAGTCAAGTACAGTTGGAAGTTGGTAGCACTGCGACGGAGTATGTGCATGAGGATTATTATACGACTTATTTACATTGTGCACGTTATTTTCGTGGGTGGCTAGAAACTTCAGACAATAGTGCTAATTCTGGTCCTATTGCTTTAGGGCATGCGGTAGGCACTACTGCAACACGCATACAATTATTTAATCCGGTGCCGTTCCGCGCTACGCCAACTATCGATGCTAACGAATGCATGGTCCTATCAAATACTTCCGCAAACGTAGCTACTTTTGGGTCTGTCTCAACCATTGGCTTAGGTCAATCTTCTATAGGTTTTACGACGACTCATTCGTCGACGGCTTTCACCAATGGTGCTTGTGTTGATTTAATTTTAGACACGGGGGAGTCTGGCACTTCAAGATTTTTTCTATCAGCAGAATTGGGAGTATAGATAATGGCTACTTATGCAAACGCGCAATATGTCGACACTGAATATTATCCGGGAGGACCAACGATCAGGAATATTCAGTGCACCTTAGACGGTCGAACTATCACCGTTCCGGTGGACACAAAAAATTCAGATTATCATGCAATCATGGAATTAGTAAACGCAGGGAGTCTTACGATAACTGGACCATAATGCTATTAGTTTTTATGTTGACTTACTACCTAGACGGACAGCCGCAACCAGAAAAATCGTACTGGCAAAGTATAGATCGATGCGAATATTTTGCACAGAAACTAAGACGACAAAATTTTATGCCATACTCAAATAAAAAATTTAAACAACCTATTTCCGGCGCAACATGTAGTCCAGTCCATGTGAACCCTAAGACAACGGTAATTTATAAATGAATCCAACGTCAGAAGATTTAGAACGATACGACTTAGATGGTGACGGCAAACTAAGTCAAGCAGAATTGGCGAGCAGTGAGAAAGTTTTACAACTCGATAAATTAGAAAGTCAAAAAAAAATGTCTTGGCTTGCGTTTTGGTCAATGATTGTACTAACAGTTATCTTGATTTTGCCGGTCATTGCAGAAACAAAATTAAAAACAATCGAGCCTTTTATAACGATGTATTACATATGTATGTCAGGGGTGATATGCGCATATTTTGGGGTGAGTGGATGGATAACTAAAAAATAAAATGGACCCAATAACTTTAGCGACTACTGTAAGCGTAGCCTCGAAAGCATGCTCGACGGTAGTTCGAATGATACAGAAAGGCGCAGAGATTGAGGACTGCATGGGTCATCTCAATCGTTGGTATACCGCATGCTCGGATCTTAACCATCTCGAACGTGAAAATAAAAACCCATCATTGTGGAAACGTGCGACTACATCACAGCAGTCAATCGAGCAGGAAGCGTTAAATATAGCACTGCAAAAATCAAAGCGGGAAGGTGAACGGAAAAAATTGCGGGAGCTGATTATGTGGGCTCACCCAGACGGCAAACAGGTTTGGGAAGATCTGGTTAACAGCGAACGAAAGATTCGACAGCAACGTCGAGAGACTGCGCACAGAGCTCTCAAACGCAAACGTAAACTAATTGATATGTGTGCTATTGGCATTGGTAGCATCATAATTATAAGCATGATATTAGGCACCGTTTGGATAATTAGCCTGGGCCTAAAATAAATCTAATTGTGGCTTACCGCCATCCTCTCCATCTAAATCAACAACACTTATGTCTTGCAGGTGTTGTATCATCACAGCTAACTCTGCTGAAGTTATATTAAGCAGACTTGCAACCCGTCCTAGATTTTTAGCAGAGAGTTGCATTCGTAAATCTTTACCTAAAATGCCGTCAAGAAAATTTTCATCTAGTTTGTTCATTAAAGTCTGGTTGGCATTATGAATAAAACTTGCACAGTTGAACGTAACCTGCAAACCTTGGTGCATATATTTTTGAGAACGAACCCGTGCCCAAACTTCACTACCAGTGCGATGTCGATATTTTTTTAACAACCAAGGCGTTGCGTCAGTCTTTATTTGCGCAACATTATCATCAATCATTGGTGTATAAAGCGCCAAGGCCGTGTCTATGGTGGACTTAGTGAGTATTAATTCTTCGGGTTTATAACCTAAATTTTTGGCCCACGATTTGTTACACCAAAGAATATCACTGTTCATTGCGACTATCGTGTATCCAAGCACAGAATCGTTTAAAAGGCTTGTTTTACTAAGATTGTTTAATTCATTAGCAGGCGCATCAATTTGTCTACGCTTCCAACTCCTGTAGTAATTGTCACTTGTATCTAAAACTTTGTGCGAAAGCACGGCACCTGCAAAATAAGTTTTACCATCAAACTTAAATTTGTAATTCTTTACTCGTAGTTTTACCACCACTCCATTTTTTGTTTTATATTGACGGTACACTATCCGAGCACCATCATTAGTGCGCTCACCGTCCATTTTATATTTAGCACACCAAATTTGATGCACATTTAATTTCAATAATTCTTGCACAGAATAATCAAGCATGTTTGCATAAGCGGCAGTTGCAAATAAGTAATTTCCTGTTGCATCAGCTATTGCCCACGGGTCAGCAGTGCCAAAATCAAAACCTTTGTTTTCCAATTCTTTAAGTTGTGTTTCATTTAAAGCTAACATTACTCACCCCTCTTTCGCATGGACAAAGCGGCTTTGAATTGATCTAAATCCATTTTGCCTGATTCTGCATAGCTGTTGTAAATCAATGCAAGCCAGTGCGTTGTTTGGTCAGCAGTTAATTCTTCACCAGTTTCTTGCTGAATTTGGTCAAGCTTATGACTAATCATTGCTAACAACCCTTGGTTAAGAGGTGGGGTGATCATTACGTCCATTTCGTCACATTCCAAAAAGGCAACTAGTTTTGCCACCATGTCTGGTTTGATATCTCGACCATTAAACCAAGCATAAACATTCGCTCGATTGACCCCAAAGGCTTGGCAAAAATCGACCATGCTACCGTATTTTTGTTTTACCAAGGCCTCAAATTTTTGTTTATGTAATTTCATTGTGCTACTCCAGACCACTTAGGACTAGATAATATTACGAATGTTTACAAAAAAGCAACAAAGAACTACAAATGACTTGCCAGATTGGCAATTAAGCTGTTAGATTTGTTTATAAATCGTAAACACAGGGTTACAAATTATGGTTTTAAATTTTTTTCGGCGGAAGAAGCAATTGACCCATGACCAGATTATTAGATTTGTTTTAGCCGATTCTGGCTTTTCTCAAAAAGAATTAGCTAGGTATCTGGAGGTTTACGATTCAACTGTGCATCGATGGTTGATAGGGGCTCGTAGAATAAGCCCAAAATATTGGCAACCATTATTGCATTTGAACTCATCACTAAAAGCAGAAGATTTTTTAGGGGGACAAAATGATGGAAGTTAGAGAAAGAAGTACGCAAAGCCCAACGCCACGATTGATTGAGGCTTTTTGTAAAGTGCAAGAAAAACTAGAAATTATTCATAAAGACCAAAAGGGCAGATTCACCTACGCATCACTTGAACAGATTATAAAAGAAGTCAAACCCATTTTGAGCGAAGCAGGACTTCATGTTTTACAAGCCCCGGGTTTCTTTTCAAAAAATAGTGAGGGCGTAATTACTTTAAATACTACTATCTACCATCGGTCTGGAGAGAAAGTAGAGATGGAACCTTTTCAAATGCCAATACAAAATCGCACTGGTAGTTCCATTCAACAAAATATAGGGACTGCAATCACTTACGCTCGTCGTTATCAATTGTGTGGCCTACTTAATATTGGGACTCAAGACATCGACCCTGATGATTACGAGTTGCCTATTGATAATAAAATTCATCCAGAGGATCTAGACAAGATTACCGAAGGTATGTTGGCTAAAAATATTACGAACAAAGAATTGTTTGAAAAATTTGGCATAAGAACATTAACAGATTTAAAAGCTAATGACTTTGCCAAGGTAATGAATTTTATCAAGGCCTATAAAAAATGAAGGTTGTAAATCTTACCCAACGTTCAGAGGAATGGCATTACTGGCGACTAAACAAGGGCATGGCATCAGAGGCAGCTTGTATCATGGGCGACAGCAAATGGGAGCCTTCAACCTGGTATATGTTATTTCTACGTAAAAAAAATCTAATCAGGGATAAAGTAAACGAAGCTATGATACACGGCACGCTCACTGAGCCTGAGGCGGCGGCGTGCTACGTTGAGAACTTTGGACCCATAGAACCTTTGTGCATCGAAAAAGAAATCGGTGGAGTTACTTTAGGTGCGAGCTTAGATGGTATGACAACGCAAGATGATTTGCGCTATCCGTTAGAAATTAAATGCCCAAAATTTGGATCTTTATACAAAGACCTAGCGACAGTAAAAACTCAATTCGTTAATGATGCTTTGCCGCGAAACTATTACTGGCAGTGCCAACATATTTTACTAGTAACTGGTTTGCCAGCAATGCATTTCTTTGTTTATAAAAATAATAACTTTATTTTGAAAACTGTTATTGAGGACACGGAGAACCAAGAGAAGTTATTGGAGAAGTGGGTGCAGTTTCTAACGTTATTCAATGCAGATCAGGCGCCTAGTCTTACGTTTCAAGACAAAAGATTTCGACATGATGATTCCTGGCAACTCGCCGCGACAAAATTTAAAGTTGCACATCGAGAGTACATCACTGCTAAAGAGGCATTAGACCAGGCAAAAAAAGATTTACTTGAATTGGCAAACGATGAGCCATCATTTGGGTTTGGCGTTCGAGTAAGCCGTGCAAAAAAAGCAAGCACGTACACTATACCGAAAGAAATCAAAGACAGATACAGGGTCAGTAATGAAGGTGAATTTATATTAAAAGTAGAGAGGGACAGTAGCGATGGAAAATAATGAGGGGCAAAAACTTGCGGTGCACGACGGCAAACGTTGGATAACAGTCGGGCGTTTTTACCCGGGCGACAAACCAAAAATATTATTGGATGCAAGTCGAAACTATAGTCAGTTTGCAAAAATCATAAGCGATGATCGAGGAGATCAACGTTTGGACACTAAAATTTACATACACATATTCGACAATGAAAACCGATAAAGTTGAATACAATACTTCTTACCCTGTCAGATTTGTGCAAACTCAAAAATTTGAAGAATTGACGGGAATCACGAAACTAGCCGTCTACGCTTATGTAAAAAAAGGTCAATGGCAGGAAGGGGTGCATTACGTTAAAAAAGGTAGAAGTATGTTTATCGATCTATTTGAGGTAGATAAATGGATTGGTGCACAAGAAAAACGTAGAAAACTAAGGCGGAGAGGTAGAAATAATCGATCAAACCAGTTTGATCTTGCCAAAAAATAACTTGGAACCAAGGTGAACTATTATAACGAAAATGATAAGTACGCATCGCAATGGCTCAAGAACCTTGTTCGAGAAAAGTTAATACCAGAAGGAGAAGTTGATGACCGATCAATCGAAGACGTCGAACCCAAAGACCTCAAAGGGTTCAACCAGTGCCACTTCTTCGCAGGAATTGGAGGATGGGCATACGCACTCCAACTCGCAGGATGGGATGCATCTCGACCTGTTTGGACAGGCAGTTGCCCCTGTCAAAGTTTCTCAGTCGCAGGACAACGTAAAGGTGCAAGTGACGAGCGTCACCTCTGGCCTGCGTGGTTTAGGCTCATCAGAGAGTCAAAGCCTGCAACAGTCTTTGGGGAGCAAGTTGTCGGAGCGATTGGATTCGGTTGGCTTGACGCAGTCGCAACAGATCTTGAAGCGTGTGACTACCGATTCGCTTCGGCCGTATTGTCAGGATACGTTGCAGGAGCCTATCACCGTAGGCAGCGATTGTGGTTCGTGGCCGACTCCTCAAACTATGGACGGAGCAAGAGCCAATCAGATACGCAGTCAAGAGGAACTAAAAGAAGCGAAGAAGAAGGGCGGTTGTTCGAATCTAAGGGAAAGCGTTCACACATGGCCGACACCGTCAACGAGGGATTACAAGGGGGGCTACCAAGGCGGTCGAACGAGGAATGGACAGATCTCAACGGATACATTGGACATAACAGCTCAGTTGACTGGAAAGCAGTCGAATGGGTCGAATGTGGAGACGGAAAAACCCGCCCGATCCCGCTTGAACCCGATGTTCAGCCTTTGGTTAATGGGGTACCCGAAGTCATGGATTCAGAAGGCAATCCCAGAAAATACAGTTATGCAGGGGCACTAAAAGGCATAGGAAACGCAATTATTCCACAAGTCGCCGCAGTTTTTATATCTAGTTTTTTAGATACTGAGTAATACTTGCATGTCATGACACAAATGTTATAATTAATCCAGTAATTAATACTGGAGACCAAAATGCAAAATTACTTTGATGACTGTTTAAAAAATTTCGAAAAACCTGAAAAGTGGGAAAACATTAGTTATAGCAATGATGCTTGCCCAAGTTTTGAATACCAAGGGTATCAAATTTTTGTTGACCATCCCGACCCAAAAGAAAGGGAGCTAGGCGAAGATTCAACTAGATTTCATATTACCATTGCTCTGGATTATGGAGACCCAAAGTGGTTTTTAGATACGAATAATTTTGATGAAGTTTTAAAAGAAATTGAAGTCCCGTATCTCACACGCCCATTAACTTATGAAATGGAATATTATAAGAAAGAAGAAGAAAGTCGTAAAGCACATGAAGAAAAACTAAAAAATGACTTCAATGAATGGCGAGATAATCTGGCATGACTAACCAAAAACGTGTCGCGGCGTATCGCGCAAAACTAAAAAAAGAGGGCATTATCAACGTTAGCGTTCAGGCTCACAAAGATGATGCCCCAAAAATAAAAGACTATGCAAAAAAACTTCTGAACAAGAGGAGGTCTAACCAATGATTAAACCTATAAAAGGCGTTGAACGCCATCAAGGTGGATTACGAATTGTATTCTTTTGGCAGGGCAAAAGGTATCGCCGTGCCGCAACTAAAGGCGTAACACAAAAAGATATTAAGATAGCCAATCTATTAAAAAAGAAAGTAGAGGATTATAAAAACGCCGACCAAAATCCTTTGGCATTGTTTGACACAAATTATAGTAACCATCGAGATCTCAAAAGATTGAGTGATGAATGGATTTTATATAAAACTGGCCGAGTAGTTGACGGTACATTGCGACGATATAAATGGGCTTTTGAAATGCTTATAGACACCATTGGCAACAAGCTTGTCGACAATATTACCGTCAGGGATATTGAAAAATGGCGATATCAAAGGATGGAGGTCGAAAAACTTAGTTACAGTGGCGTGCGTGTCTTCAAGTCTGCATTCGATTGTTTTTTTGATTGGGCGAAGAATAACGATTTTTGTAGTAAAAATCCATCTAGGTTGGTCACCATAAAACGTAAACATGAGCCAGACGCTGAGAATAATGAATTGTTTCCATTCTGCGCAGAAGATATTGAAAAGATACAAGCAGGGATTATGAATCCTAGGAACAAGTTCAGAGGTCATAACAGGCAACAGTTTTATAATTTTTTTATGATTGCTATAACTACTGGAATGCGCCCAGGCGAAATGATTGCATTAACTTGGAAGGATGTAAATTTAAAAAGCACAGAAGCCCATCCTTATGGCACGGTCAACATTACTAAGTCTAAATCCCAAGGCCAAGCGCTGAAAGCTCCTAAGACAGCGGCAGGCATACGTCTGCATGTATTGACTCAAGAATCACGCAAATATTTTGAGTCACAACGTCGGTTGACTGGTCTGATGCGTAAACATGTTTTTGTAACAAGTCAAAAAGGACCGCACCAATACGAGCCGTACAATTCATCATTTCAAATAACCAATAAAATGTGGTCCGACACAATCTATAGATTTTGCAAAGACGTAAAATATCGTCACTTTTATCAGTGCCGGCATACTTACATAAGCAATCTAGTAGCCAATGGGGTAGACCTACCAATCATCGCTAGACAGGTTGGTCACACCAACACTCGCGTGTTACTGGAAAACTACTACAAAATCTTTGCACCTCAATTAAAAGACCAGGCACAGCAAATGAGTGAGGCCCAAAAGAACCGGATTTGAGTCTAAATTTACAAATCAAAAGTAACAAGTACGCACTGATAAGAACGGGCCAAACCAGGCCCGTTTTTTTTGTATTTCTTATATGTTAAAGGGATTTTATTTACTGCCGATTTAACTAGTACATTAACTTGCGGGCGAAAGGGTAAAACCTGCAAGTTAGCGTACTAATCTCAATAAAAAGAGTTTAGGGGCGTTTGGATATAAAGGGCGTATTTTAGGGGCTTTTTAGGGGCGTTTTACGACACTACTCCAGACCACTCAAGACCACTCAAATTGGGGTTCATGAAGCAGAAATTGGTTTGGCATGTTTTAAATTACTGATTACTGTGGATAAAAATGTGAGTAAGCCACTAGAGACTACTCAGGACTAAATAACTTTTTTTCTATGTGAGGGATAGCAATAGAATGAGTGTGATGTTTGCACTTACCTGTTTTTTTATCTAAATCAAGCACTTAACTATAAACATACCAAATTAAGGGGCGTTTTTAGGGGCGATCCTTATCTTTTTATCCATTTTGACCCAATCACGAAAATGCAGAAATTGACACATTGGCAAGTGACTATCTGCTAGGGTTTTTCTCAAGGTTTACAAAATCTGAACGGCGCGGGGGTAATGTGGCATCGCGCCCAAAAATTATTGTCACAGGGCGTTTCGGATGGCTCCGAAGGAATGAACCCTCTCGGCCTCGCACTAGCGTGGGGGGTTGGGGGGGCATGAATTCACCAAAGGAATGAATAGGGTAAACAGATATGGATGATCAATCGATAGTAGATATGGTAAGAGAAATAAGAGATATAATACCATCTCGATCTCAAAAGATTATCTTTCATCCTTGCATCAAAACTAATCTTCAAATCGAATCAAAAGCATTCAAAAAAGCTTTATTAAGACACAAAAAAAAATCGATCGAAGACTGTTTGGACTTTCTGGTCAACATAAAAAAAACTATCCAGGCCGTTACTCGCATTCGCAAAAAAATGTCAGACGACAAACAGTTTGTGTCGAATCCAAAAATGTTATCAACCTGGCTAAACCAGGACGGATGGCTCGACGATTACCAAGACAACCCACAACAGGTCATAGCCAATAATAAAGCCGAGCTCTGCCCTTGTTGCGATCAACCGGCAACGATTAGAAACGCAGATATGCAATGGGTCTGTCACGATAATTACCTGGCTAACGCAGACGATCCATATGGCCTCAAAGATATTCATCAACGGATGATGGAAAGAGATCCGAAAAAACCAAACGAATCATGGAAGGACTGGGCAATGCGGCAGATGGCCGGCAAAGTAATACCAGGGATGACTAATGGGACGCTACAACAAAAAAGTTGATGCGAACCACGCTGAGATCCGAGAGATTTTTAGGCAGTGTGGTTACTCTGTTTTTGATTCATCAGCCGTGCCTGGGTTTGTTGATTTAGTCATTGGCCGGTGTGGTCACAATTACTTGATCGAAATAAAAGATGGGGCGAAAACAAAGAGCGCGAGGAAGCTAACAAAAAAACAGGAGGACTTACATGCGAAGTGGCGGGGTAGCATCGATATTATTGAATCGGTTGACGAGGCAATCAGTTTTTGCCATGACAAAATTTGATTTTGATGAAATGGACCATTGGTTAAATCGTTGGGGTATTTGGGCCAGACAAGATCCTATTAGACTTGGCTATCCAAAACGCACTATCGAAACAAAAATGAACGAGGGAACCCATAACAAAATCGTTGATACAAGTTATCCAATTGAAGAAACAATGGAGCAAATTGTAAATTTGTTACCACTCGAACTGCGCAAAATAGCTAAAGCAGAATACTTGTGGCGAGATGGTGCAACAAAAAAATTGAGAGCAGAAAGACTCAACCTGACAGAGGCTAAATATAAGTCTTTAGTTATTGCGACTCAATGGTCGGTTTTGTCGATACTCGGTGCACGACAGGACTTAATAAAAAATTTACCAAAAATTTAATCTATGGTTTGTTTTAGGGGAAAAATTAGGTATGATAAGTATATTCTGCCATCTCTTGGCTCCAAGAATCAAAAAAGAACAACGAATCGGTCCAGTGTCTAAGGGTCGAAAACAAGAACTTATAAAAAAACTCGACGCACTCGACGTTGGTGAGTCTTTTGAATTTTCAACCTATTTTGATGAATTCATCATCCGAACCTACATGGATGAGGCGCACGAACACACAACCAAACGTTTTAATTATCAAATCTGTGACACGTTTAGAGTAAAACGTGACAGGTAGGAGATGTTATGCCGCGGAAAAAAGTAACGAAGAAGAAAAAATCAGTAGTCACTAGTGGCCCTAAACCAAATAACCCTGGGTTATATAGCCGAGTGAAATCAATGGTTAAGAAGAAAGCAAAAGTCTTTCCAAGTGCCTACGCATCTGCCCAGATAGTTCGAGAGTACAAGAAACGCGGAGGCACGTATAGTGGCAAAAAGCCCAGGTAGCAGTGGCCTTAAGAAATGGTTTCGGGAGGACTGGGTTAATATCGGGGCGAAGAAAAAAGACGGTAGTCATCCCAAATGCGGCAGAAAGAAAGCATCAACAAAACGTGCCGGGTACCCAAAGTGTGTACCTAAAGCAAAAGCGGCCAAAATGACAGCCGCACAGAAAAAATCAGCCGTCGCCCGCAAAAGAGCTAAACCACAAGGCGTCGGCGGCAAACCAACTAATGTAAGAACAATGCCAAAAAGGAGGAAGCGCTAATGCCTATGGGACCTGGAACTTATGGATCCAAACGTGGACGACCACCCAAAAAGAAAATGAACGGTATGAACGGGCTCAAGAAAGCTACGGCCAAGCTCGCAAAAAAAAAGAAAATGATGAAGAAAAAGAAGCGTTGATATGCCAAAAGGTAAAAGAGGGTACAGCCCTGGTCAAAAGAAAATTGCACGAGTGGCGGCACCGCGTAACAAAATCACTGGCGCAGATTTTAAAGCGTTAAAGAAAAAGAAAAAGAAGAAAAGATAAATGGCACGAGCTATCGCGAGAACAACGCGCGGTAAAAGCCCTAATTATCGCCCCACATCAAAGGGCGCAGGGATGACAAAAGCCGGTGTTAGACGTTACCGGAAAGCCAATCCTGGTTCTAAATTACAAACAGCAGTTACTGGCAAAGTAAAGCCAGGCTCGAAAGCGGCTAAACGAAGAAAAAGCTACTGTGCGCGTTCTTTGGGACAATTAAAGAAGGCATCAGCCAAGACTCGAAATGATCCGAACAGCAGAATACGACAAGCTAGACGACGTTGGAAATGTTGAATAAATGACAAAATTGGTACAAAAACCATGCAATTAGGAGCAAAACAAGAGTGTTTTTCAAGAAGTCTCGCAAAGCTACTGATGAAAGCAGAAAGCCTTGGGTACGGCGTAAGGCTCCGGGAATTGATGCGGTCAAAAGAACAAGCCGAATTATACGCAATGCAAGGAAAGGGCGTCAAAAATTCAGTGCATCGGCACAGCCTCGCGATTGACTTATATCTCACTATCGATGGTGAGCTTAAATGGGACGGCGACTGTTACGGCATCTTAGCCAACTACTGGAACAGTTTATCTGAGCCAGAGCTCGAACATTGTTGGGGTGGCAACTTCAGACGTAGAGATGTTTATCACTATTCAATCAAACACAACGGGGTAATGTAATGCTACAGGCAATACTTGGACCGGTAATGAAGGTAGCCTCCAACTACATGGAGACTCGCAAGGTAAAGGTCGAACAGAAGCTCAAGATAGAAGAAGCGCAGGTTAAAGCGCAGATTAAGAGGTTGGAGACTGCAAGCCAAAACGTGCAGGATTACGACCTAGAAGCACTACGGCAAACGAGATACAGCTACAAAGA
>VMHT01130888.1_pt1 | contig 22240 bp, 15 predicted proteins | sample 4693611 | NCBI WGS metagenome assembly VMHT01 (sample SAMN12280063, study PRJNA550983) | marine metagenome | isolation source: seawater sampled from same location over 5 years 0.02-0.2 micron viral filtrate | place: USA: collected off the coast of southern California halfway between the port... ...
ACATTTCTACCTACTCCAGCAGCAGTTGTAATACCATGAACTGATGGTAAGAACATAGTCATGATACCAATAGACTCATGGTAATCTGCATGGTTAATATTGTATTCTACTCTGGTAGAAACTCCGACGTTAACAACTACATTATTAGATGTTACTGATATTGGGTATAATGAAGTATTGTGTGCAGGGTCTGTGGTTCTAGGATATGCGTGTTCAGTAGCGTTCTGATCCATGTCACATGTGTACACGAATCCATTTGTTGCCAATCCAATAGCTGTTGTAGTTGACAATCCATGAGATGAATCAGTCGTCATAGTCACTAATCCACTGTTAGGATCATATGTGGCATTAGTTACATTGAACTTGATTCTTGATGTGATACCTACGTTAATTGTGAATGTATCTATAGTTGAAGTTACAATGCCGACCTCTACATTGTGTATAGGATCAGTGATTCTAGGATATGTGTGATCTGTTGCATAGTTGTCCTGAGAACATCTCCATGTATAGGAGTCTGTTGCAAGACCTATTGTGTCTCTAGCAACTAACATTGAATCTAGGTCTGCGTTCTCGAATGTGTGTATGTAATTACCGCCACTGATAACAGAGTTGGCATTTGCAGAAACAAAGATGTGTGCTGATTGGTTAGATGACTTACCTACGTCCAGAGTAATTGTGGTATCTGTAGTAGAAGTAATCTTAACAGCAGTATTGTAAGCAGGATCTGGGCCAGATATGCCAGATTTCCTTGGGTAATAGTGGAATGACGCATGATTATCTAAAGCACAAGTAAATTTGAATCCATTTGTTTTAAGTTTTACGGAGGTTCCTTTTTGTAGTGTATGTGATCCAATGTCTACAGTCATCAATCCAGTGAAAGGATCATATGATCCACTTGTAGGACTGTGGTAAACAAGGGGTGATGTTCCTACGTTTACAGAGAACTTATCAAGGTCAACAGTTGTGACTGATAACCATTGTTGATCTGATGGATCTTTTCTTCTTGGATAACTCTTGATAGTTTTCCTTTGATCCATTTGGCATCTGAATCTAATGGAATCTCTCTTGAATGTAACTCTGTTACCAGTTGTCAATCCGTGATTAGCAGAAGTAACTGTCATGATACCACTACCAGCATCATAAGTTGCAAACGTAACTATCTTATCATCTAATGCACCATTGAAACCATGAACATTAGAGAACACAGTCATAATACCTGTGCTTGCAGTGTAGGCTGCAGTAGTAATTGCAGAGTTTACAATCGTTGATACACCAACATTGATTGTAATTGTAGTTGCTGAAGTAGATCCAATACCAACAGAAACATTACCACCTATAGGATCATCAGGACGAGGATATGCGTGTTCTGTTGCAAAATTATCTCTAGCACATGTGAAGTTGATAGATGCAGTATTGATACCAACAGTGTCTCTAGCCTTCTTAAGACCACCAGTAGTTGCACTTTGGAACCAATGTGTATTTACAATAGTGGATACACCAACAAATACAGAGAAGGTATTAACACCAACATTATAAATTGGCAACCACTCATTCAAGTATGGATCAGAATATCTTGGATATGCCTTGTCGGCAGTGTATCCATCTTTATCACATTTGAATGTAATTGATTCTAAATCAAACTTGACGTACTCACCAGAAACGAAACCATGATTTGCAATAGTTGGTTCTAGTACACCAGTACTAGCATTATAAGTTGCCGTCGAAATTGTATGAGCTGACTCATTGATGTATGAGTGTCCAGCACCAACATTAAGCACAAGTTCACCTGTACCAGCATTGTATGTGGATGTTGATATGGAACGTTCTTCAATTGTAGATACACCAACCCTTACTTCAAAGGTGTTTGTTGTTGCAGAAACGATTCCAAGATTAGTATTGTATGCTGGGTCTGTATTACGAGGATAGGCATGTTCAGTTGCATAGTTATCCTTAGCACACTTGAATGTCAATGCACCCTCTGCTATCTGTATCTGTGTTGATGGTCTCTCTACACCATTTGTATTTGCAGAAACAAAAACATAAGGAGTATAATCTCCACCACCAGTAATAACTGCATCGGTTCCAATACCAGATAAACTATATGGATAATCACCACCAGAGATAACTGCCTCAACAGCAACACCCTGATTAGGAACAAATTGGTATATGTTTGCTCCACCAGTAGATCCCACATCAACTGTAAAGGTTGTACCAGCAGAACCCACAATCTCTACTGGTTTATCGTAGTATGGGTCACTTGTTCTTGGATAGAAGTGATTAGTTTGATATCCATCCTGTTCACATTTGAATACAATAGATCCAGGCTTGAACTTAATAGATTCTCCAACTTGGAAGTTATGTAACCTTTCAACAGAAACGGTCATAATACCTGACGCTGGAGTGTAATCAGCGAATCTTATGTTATACTTAACAATAGTTGAGATACCAGCGTTGACTGTAATAGTCGTCCCAGCTACACCTGTGATTGGAACGGCAGTATTGTAAGTTGGATCTTTTGTTCTTGGATAATATTTTGTTACAGTATTTTGGTCAGCAGTACATGTAAATCCTAATGAATTAGGTCTAAACTTGATACTTTGTCCAGTCATCAAATCATGAGTTCCAATACTCATAGTCATAACACCCACAGAAGGTGTGTAGTCCGCTCCAGATACTGTGTAATCCACTCTAGTGGTAATACCAGCAAAGACCTCAAAAGTGTCTGTTGTCTTGTTTGAGATGGGTATCCAACTATCACTGATTGGATCTGTAGATCTTGGATAGTATTTGGTTGATGTAAATGCGTCTAATGAACACTTCCAACCAATAGAACCATCTGCAATTTTAACCTGATCGCCATTTGAGAAACCATGACTAGGAATGGTCACAGTCATAATACCCACAATTGGGTTGTAATTTGCAGTTGTGATTGAATGTTGACTAGGCCCAGATAAACCATGATTCGCAATAGTCAAAACTAGTGAACCAGTGCTAGGAGTATAGTCAGCATTTGTTGGAGTGGTTGTTCCACCACCAACTACAGTAATACCATTGGGAGTTGTTTTTGCAGGGACAAAGGTGTGTGCATAATCACCACCAACCTTGATTGTTTTCTCTTTAGAACTTACATAAGTGTGTGCATAGTCTCCACCAGAGAATGTTGATGTTGCAGTCGCACTGTAGAAGGCATGTAAGAAAGGTCCTCCAGTTAGTAAAGCACCTTCGGTTGCACGAACAAAAGTATGGTCATAATCACCACCATATATCAACGCACCGTTGATTGCCTCTTCAAATCTATGAACATATTGATTCTTAACACGAGATATACCAACATCTATTGCAAGTGCAGTGCCAGCATAACCTGTGATAGGAAGTGAAGTATCATATGCAGTTGACCTACTTCTTGGATAGTAATGATCTCTTGCACCATTGTCTATAGCACAGGTAAATGCAAGACCAGATAGTATCACATCTTTACCTACCTTGTACCCATGAGGTGCGGCAGTGGTTACAGTTAGAACTCCAGTTATGTTATCATATAATGCACTAGAAACTCCTAGTGCAGGGTCATAGTCGCAAGTAAAGGCAATACCAGAAAGTATTACACAATCATCTTCTGTCAGATTGTGATTTTTTCTTGTAGTGATGGTTGCAATACCAGATGTTTCATCATACTCAACATGACCAACTTGAACGGAAGGAGCACTTGTGAATGTAACTGCAACACCAGTAACATTAACAAAGTCATCAGTTTCTAAACCATGACCATCAAAAGGTATGAACGAACCAACTCCAGCAGCTGCAGTGTGTATACCTGTTGTGGTCATTGCAGCACCAATATTCACACTAAAGTTAAATGCACTTATGATTCCTGTAACACCAAAATATCTTTGTGAATCTGATGGGAATGTAATATCACCAATGCCTGTTTGGAATTGGATACCAGATAATTTAACAACATTTGCAGTTGTCAATCCATGAGCAGTGTTACAACTGATTGTTGCAATACCAGAGAATGACTCATAAATTACTTCTCCAATGTCAATTGATGCACCAGTTGTTTGACCTATTGCAGTAACAGTGGTGATTCCCTCAGAAGGAGTGTCACTGAGGTATTGGATAGTTCTAGGTGCAAAGAAACCAGTTCCACCCTCCACAATACTAAAGTCTGTTATGATACCAGCTTCTGCTCTGTTTACTACACCACCAGTAACATATTGATGAGCAAATGTAGAGATACCAACAAACGTTCTGAATGTATTTGCAGTGTGACCACTTAATACATCAAAACCAGTTACGTTTCTACCTTCTAAGATTGCAGTGTCAACGCCTGCTTGCACCAATCCCCCGCTAACATAGGTTAATGGTTGCGTACTAACACCACAATCTATTAATACGTTAAGATTATCAATGACATCTACAATTGGATATGCGTCTTCTCTGAAAGTAAATGTAGATATTCCTTCGGTAACTTGAACCTGTTTTATAAGTAAATTTCTACTTCTATTTCTTCCTGTTCCAATATAATGACCACCTGTTACACCAATAGTTGTAATACCAGTGATATAGTCGTATCCAAAGGTATTGATATTCCTTAATGCTGATACTGGGGTGAATGTGAATCCAGCACCTGTGACTCTTACCCTATCACCTTCTACAAATCCATGAGAGTTGGCTGTAAAAGTACAGATACCAGCAATGTGGTTGTAATCTGCTGTAGAAATTGCAACTGCACTACCAGCTGATGTTCCTAAAACTGCACCGATACTTGCACCATATCCCTGAGAAGATCTTACAGTAATTTCTGGTAACTCTCTATATCCTTGTCCCTTTCCTGTTAATTGAATAGTCTCAAGACTACCAGTTGATCCTACACCTACTCTTGCAGAAGCTTTAATTGGTAAGTAGTATCCAGCACCTGTTTGTAGACCCACTTTATTGATTCTACCAGCTCTAGGAACTCCACTTAAAAAGTTAATCTTATTATCATCTGCATCAATTACTTCAAAATCTAAGCCAGGAGTTTGAACAACATTATTGATTAATATGAATGGATTATTATTGATGTCTACGCCTGTGTTGACACTATTGTAAAGAGCAGTAACTACACCTAAGTTTTCTGTTAGTGTAAATTGTGTGCCTGCAATACCTGTAAATTCTAAGGATATATCATCAAGAATTACGTTTTTATCTTTCTCATCAAATGGATCTAATTTTCTAGAGAATAATCTACCAGAGAAAGAAGAACTTGTTTTTAATCCAGCAGGTCCTGCATTACCATAAGGTGCATCTGTAAAGAATATATTATCGTCTACAATATTGTAATCACCAGAAAATATTGAAGAAAGTCCAGTGCCATGACTTGTAGCAATACTACCAAAAGCACCTCTCTCCACAACAACCTGTGAACTAGTGGTTGTACTGAATACTGGGTAATACCCAACACCAGAGTTAAAGATAATAACCTGAGATATTGTGCCGACACCACTGATTATAGGGTAAAACACACCTTCTGTTTGAGGTGTTGCTGTACCTTCAATAGTAATCTTTGGGGGGTCTGTTTTAGCATACCCTGACCCACCGTCTAAAACTTCAATTTGGCTAACACCATACGATGAATTAAAAGACGGTCTGAATAGAGCTCCTTCTCCTGGCGTTTCTCTAGTAGACATTTATTCCTTAAATGATGTTAATAGAACTACTGCAATAGACTCTGGTAACTCCAGTGCTATCACGGACGATACTAAACGTGAGTATATCGTCATTTGCAGTGGAAGGCGGAGGATTACCACCGACCCATTTTACTCCAGTTGCAATAGGAGAACCGTTTACTGTACATGAATCACCATAAGTATATCCGATTCCAGCATTGTTGATGATAGTTACTGTGGTTGCCTTACTGTTTTGACCACTGACATTTGTAAATGCCCATGAAGTAACTGATGTAGATAGTCCACCCAACACAACAGATCCCTGCGAAACGTCAACTGTGAATGTGCCACCAGCACTTACACTAAACGTATCACTAAAGTTTCCTAAGACCTTCTCTGTAATGTCGGAGTTGAAGTTTACCTGATCCATCAGGGTACTTGCACCACTAACTAAAATATCACCTTGTACATCCAATCGACATGTAGGAGCGGTAGAACCAATACCAGTATATGCCTCATTAGTAACAACGAATGACTTAGAATCAGTTACTGCTGCATCGGATACTCGTAATCCTTGTCCATTACCTTTAGCAACTGCCCAAATAGTTGGTCTTTCATTCGAGAATGATGCAACTTCTAGTTGTGAAGTAGGTAACGATGTTCCAATGCCGACCATACCGTCTGCTTTGATTCTGAACATTGTTGTTGCAGTTCCAACCTCAATAGGGCCATCTGCAATCGCACCAGGCTGTTGAATTGTAATCTTACCAACATCTGCATAACTTGTTGTAACAACACCAGATGTATTGATATCAATGTTATCTGTAACACTGGATGCAAGACCAGCAAGAACAGAGGTTGATGCAATACCACAGTTAGTGGAATACCCAGCAGTGCTAGCAAAAGAAACAAAACTTACAAGGTTAGTACCATCTCCGAAAATATCATATATCTCGTTAAAGTTATTATTAATCTTAATAGTCCCTGCCAATAGGGTATCGCCCGTCCCATCATTCGGAGCCGAACCTGTACTAATCCCTTGTTTAGACATTACTTAAAAACGTTTTTTCTTTATTTATAGTTAATATGGAGGGTTATCATCCATAGTGACACTTGTATCGTCAATTCTAATAACAGAAGAGTTAGCTCTGTTGGTATCATAGTAGAAAGCAGTAGCTACTGTATTTCTAGCAATAGCGGTCTTTGCCTGTGCAAATGTAGTGTCACCAATTTGTTTTACCTTCAGTAATTCATCATCTAATTTAATAATATCACCTTTGGTTATAGAACCTAAACCAACTGAGACATTCACCCCTTGGTCTGATTCACTAACTGAGTCAGCTATAACCACATTTAACTTCTTGTTCTTAATAGGAGTTTGAATAATATTGTCAATCAAAATCAAAGCCTGTTTATTTGGATCTTGAACTTTAAGAACATGAGTTCCAGTTCCTAAACTAGTAAATGTAAATGGAAGTGAAGTTGAGAATCCAGATATTCTGAATTTAACATCATCTAATTTTTGAACGAACAATTCATCAGGCATAACACTTGTTCCACACTCCACAGGAGTTAATTCAATATTGTTGCCTGGGGTAGCACCACCGATGTATGTGCCTGCAATAGATATTGTGTTTGTAACAGCATATCCAGTTCCACCAGTCACGACTTCAACAGTAGAAATATCTAAGTTAGCATCTCTAGTAACATTGAATGTTGCACCACTACCACCACCATTATTTGTCGATGGAACATTAGAATATGTACCTTGACTTCCGATTCTTGATCCTGTTGTTTTAGTAACAGGGAATAGCAAATCATTAGCTGGTGATGCACCACCAAGGAATGTACCAGCAATACCTACAGTATCACCAACAATGTAACCACCCCCACCAACAGTTAGAGTTATTGCAGTTGATATACATTGACCTGTAGTTGGATCAAAGTCAAACTTAACTTGGAATCTAGCACCAGTTCCAGTTGTGGTAAAGCCTGGAACACCACCTTCTGCATTTCCAAATCCATATAATCTAAAGATTGAGCCTGGAGGATTCTCTGTTACAGCAATTCCTGTTACTGGGCCTGGAATTTGTTGGTTATATCCATTTTCAAATAGTGAACTTCCACCCACACCAGCAGTTACAACAGACATAACAATGTCCTTATCTCCTGTAGTATGAGATGTAGTTGCAATACCAATCTTAGTACCACCCTGAGTATCTAATTTTACAGCCTGTCCAGTCTGGAAGTTATGATTCTGAATACTGAGTAAGTTAAGTCCAAGATCAACATTAGCAGTTGCAGCTGCATTGTATGTTTTCTTGAATACAGGTTCACCACCAACTGTAAGTCCGAACTGTTTACTACCAACCAGTGTTCCTGTTCTATCGTGTGATCCATTGAAACCAGAGGAAATATCATCAAGATTCAAAACCTTGTTGGTCTTGTTCATAATGAAACTCTTAATGGGTCTACCTTCTGGGAAGAATATTCTTTGTACAGATCCATCTGGTAATGCGTCATCTTCAGTTACCATGGCAAAGTTATCTCTCTTACCCATGTATATCTCATTATCGATATTGAGGATGAGATCAACTTTAGTATCTACTGCCTGAACCTTCATGTTAGTAGACTTAGCGATTCCTACAGTAGCAGTATTAGCAATAGGATCACTCTCTATGATGAGATCCGAGAACTCTAAGAAACCTGATGGGTGAACAATAGATCTTACAGGTTCTTTCCATGTGGTATATGGTAACTTACTCTTGATTGAATATGAGAACTTCTGGAAGTAGAAGTTGTCGGATAGTCTTTGGCTGAAGTCATTAAGAATACCGACATTCATGTCGTTCTTAGAAACTTTGTCTCTAGTAGATCCTAGTGTAGTTCTAACACTAAATCTGTTTACATCTCTTACACGACCATTCAACTTAGATATCTGACCGAATAGATTATCTCCAGATCTTAGAGTTCCTATTGTATCTCTCAATCTAAGTTGACTGATATTGACATTCCAACCATTCTCAGCAACAAATCCTTCAAACTTAGATGATGTTACTTTTTCACCAGATAAGAACTTAGCATCATTGATGATTGTCATATTGAACTTCGCCATATCGTTGAAGTTGACAATAGAACCTAATGTAAAGTCATCATCATATGTACCTAATGTGACAGTAGAAATGCCAGGAGCATTTTCCATACTGAACGTGACAGTGGCATTTGAAGTGCTTACACCAGTGACATCATAGAATGAGAAGTCATAATCGGCAGAGTTAAAGTTACCCTGTCCAGCAAGAATTGAATCTGGTTTAAGTCTGCAATTCTCAACAAATACTTTATCACCTATAGCAAATGGTAACTTAGTTTCTGTAGATCCAAATCCAGTAGTTACTGGAATATTGAACTGTGCATCCAAAAGAAGTTCAACTGTGACATCTGTACCACTATGAGATACGGCATCAATGTCATAACCATTGGAGTTATTAGTTGTAATAATACTAAGTGGTTCACTGAACTCAAAAGCATTTTGAATAATATCAACTTTATCTACAGATCCACCTGATACAGTTGCAGAAATTTGTACACTGTCATTACCACGAACTGCAAGTGTAGGAGCTTGATTGTACCTTGTACCACCGTCTACCACTTGGATCTCATCCATTCGTGCAATACCACTTACGTCAACAATGGCAGGGACACTTAGGAATGGTAGAAGTGTAGGATCAGTTGGATAATCAAATCCATCTTTAATCCTTTCTATAATATCAATCTTACCAATATCAGGAGATGAAACTTTTACAATAGCATCTTGACCCTGTGTGCTTGCAAAACCAATAACTCTAGGTAGGATAGTATATCCCTTGCCTGGGAAATTGATCTTAGTAGAGTTGATAGGCCCTCTTGCATTTGAAGACTGAGTACTATATGTGATTGTACTTACACCAGCTCTTGATATAACTTTTTGTGGTTCAAGAGGTTTTTCTATTAGGTTGAAACTGAATGAAGTATCACTAGACTTAATAATCGAGTGATCTGTCTTAAGAACAACATCCTTGAAAGTAATGTTATTTCTACCAGTAACTTCTGCATCAGATGTTCCATATAACTTTCTAGCATCAGAAGGAACAACAGGAGTTAAATTATAGAATGATTTACTTGGCCAACCAGTTGTTCTGATAGTTACTGTGGCATCTACATTTCCAGAAATACCATCTCTAGAAATATTGAATCCAGTATCGTTTGTACCGTTGACATCAAGTTTTTCTCTGAATGATGAATCTTCAAAGAAGTCAAGTCTCATATCCAATAGACTTTGATCAGATACATCAAATGTAACTGTATTACCACTAGTGAACTCTAGAGGTGGATTGATCTTAGCAAGGTAACTTAAATTATTAGCAGATGCTTCAGTTACAGTAGATATCGATACTATGTTAGCCTCAAGTACATCTGACTTGTACTTACATAGTTTGATTGCATCAGTGTTTAATCTAAGAACAAAGTATGTCTCATTATTCACCAAACCAGCAATTGTATTTCCGCCATTGTAAAATACAACCTTATCACCACTTTGTAGAGATTCATCTGGTATTGTAATTTCAGTCAAGTCTGATGAGAAGGCAGATACCGCAAATCCTATTTTACCTGTGGTAACTTTAGCAAGAACTGGATCATATCTTATTTCAGTTGTTTCGGTTGATTGTGGTATAGCATCTAGTGTTACTATGTCACCAGTTAGCAATCCGTGAGCAGAAGTAAGTCCTACATCACCAAAGAACCTTTCTACCTTTGTAGTTACTTTGGGGAAGTTAGTAGTAAAGGATTGTGCAAACCCAGAGTTGGATGCTACTTCGTAGAACCATATTGCATCTCCAGTTGTAGGAATACCAGTAGTTGATAATCCAATGAAGTCTGGTTCAAAATTTATTGCATATACGTCACTCTGATCAATAAGAACTTCTGTACCAACACCAGATGTTGCACCAGCAGATACCTTCGCCCATACAAGTGAAGTTCCACCAATACCCATGTTATAAGTCAATTTCTGGCCAGTAAAGAAGGTATGATCTTTAATGTAAATTCTCTGTTGAGGAACGAACCTATTCTCAACTGTTTGTACTGTGCTTAATCCAGTAAGAGGTAAAGTATAGTGTGTTCCAGTAGAACCAACACCAACTGTCTGTTGAGGGTTGAAGAAGACGACTTTGTTCTCAAAAGTAAATCTGGTTATGGTTGAGAAACCAACTGGGAAAGTAAACTTGGTTGGTTTTAAATTAACGTTGTTTGTTCCAGCCGCATGAGTCATTGCAGCACCAACAAAGTTTTCTCTGTTTACAAACAGTCTATTGAACTGAGAATCAATGGCGGTGATAGTAAGTGACTCAGTTCCAATTCCAATGATGTCATTTGTTTCAAATCCTGTTACATCAGTAACAAAGATAGAAGTGTTTACACCAGTTGCAGTTACATTGTCTAAGTACTGAGAAAGACCAACTGATCTTTGTTTAACATTGACTTTCTTAGGTCCGTTGAACTCTGCAAAGGAAGAAGTGCTAATACCACTAAGAATTAGTGTTTCTTGATCTGCAACTCCATGTGGAAAACTTGTAATACCAGTAATAGTGTTTTTTGTCTTTACAATCTCTGTATTAGCGAAAGTAGAGACTCCGATCTGCACTGAGGTGACAGGTTTACCTAAAACAGATCCAACTACGATATTTGCTCCGCTTCCATTGGTTCCTGTGTTGTCTAGAGTCAATGTATCGTCAACTTTGTATCCATCACCTCTAGAGAAGATAGTTACAGAAGAAATACCAGAACTCTTAGTCTTGATGACTTCAAATTCTTGTTTTAGGGCATCTTTAACATCGTCAATCAATTCATAGTCAGAATTACCAAATGAGAGAGAATATGGAGCTACGTTTCTTGTAAGTTCTCTAGATGATATGTCAATATCCTGATTGAAGAAAGTTACGAAGTTTTCTTCGATAGGAGTGTCTTTAAATGAACCACCAAGCAGATATGGGAATTTTGGTTTAGCAACACCACTAGAATCAACATCTACACTGTAGAAGTAAGCATATACACCATCTGGGTACTGTGGAGTCACACAATAACGTCCACCATGCACGTCTAGGTCGCCTGAGTTGTCAAAAAGGTAATCATTGGTAAAGTATCCAAAAGCAAAGCCAGGTGGTCTTAAACCTGATCTAAGAGTCGTATCAAGAATGTATCCTGACTGCAATCTCTTGATTGCCCCTCCTGTTGCGTTCTGATATCCATAAGGACCGTAAATTGGGTTGCCGTCATAAGCAAATCCAAGTATAGGTGAGTGGAAGGCGTTTGGTGTCTCTAAATTAGCAGAGTCAATGTTGTCTCCAAGTTGGAATCTAAGTTTTTGTGGAGGATAGATACCAATTGTCTGTAATTGGAAAGCAGGGTTCGTACTTGGCTTGGTAAGTAGAGAATCTTCGTTACTGATGATGGCATCATTCTTCTGAACTTGGTTTATCTTCCACTCTTTTACATCTGCTATGAATTTAGCAGATTTACCTCTGTTTTGTAAAGTTAGAGTTGTATCACTTGCGTTGTAATTGATACCACCGTCAAGAATAGTAACACCACTAATTTTGTCTCCAGTAATGATTGGTTTTACGTCTGCAAAGCTACCAGTAGGACTTGTGATGATAATATCGGAGTCTTCACGGTATCCTTTACCAGAGGCGAGTATCTGAACATCTACTATCGATCCATCAATGATGATTGGCTTCAAAAGAGCGTTAAAGACAACAGTTGAGATACCAACATCGGGTCTTCTATGGAAATCCATGATATTAGTACAACCATAACCAATACCACCTTCTTCTAGGTAAACACTCTCAATACTTCCCAACACTAGAGGGTCAAGCTCAGGTTTGATGATAGTTGTGCTACCAATAGCAGATAAACTTTCTACGTTTACTACTATAGGAGGATATTTTATAGTATGTTTTCCAGATCCGATTCCACGAATTACGACTGATTTATTTTTGTTATAATTCTTTAAATTTCTTTGTGAGGAAACACCAACATCACATAATCTGAATCTATTACTGTCAATTTTCTTAATAGCGTACTGTGTGGTTGTAGAAAGACCATTTGCAACTGTTCCATCAGTAGAGTATTCTACTATTTCTCCATTATGGAAATTATGGTTGTATGCTAGTATGTAATCATCAGATGTGCTAATACCAGACTGTGTATCTCCGTTTGTTGGTCTACCCTGAACAACTACCTTCTTATTTGAGTATCCTGAACCAGAGTTTTTAACATAAATCTTGGTTATGGTATTTTTAGCATTAAGTGAAGTAAACTTATGGAAACCGAAACTGATATTACCAATATCAACAGTGTTGATACCAGCTTTAGCATCTTCTGGTGTTTTGTGTAACTTAATTTTCTTATCATTGATTACACCAGCGAAATAAGTTGCACCATCAGTGACGTTAACAATAGGAGTGTTACCTCTAGAGTCATATACGATACCTTCACCTATTTCAAAGTTATGTCTTTCTGGAAAAGTGATACTTTCATCAAATGTGTCAACAGCTGATCCATCTGCTTTGAAATTGGCAACAATGCTTCCTCTAACTAGATTAGACTCAAGGACGGCACCAGTTCCGTTACCACCTTCAACAGTAATCTTGGGTTTTTCTTGATATCCGATGCCAGGAGCAACCAACTTAACTTCTCTGAATGATCCAGATACGTTAGCATAAGCAACACCACCACTACCTTGTGCGTCGTTAATGACGAGTGGAGGTCCTGTGATAACATCATAATCTTTGCCTGGATTGGTGACTGTAATCTCTGTAATATCACCGTGGAAGATCTGTTCATCAAAAACGGTAGGTGGGAAGACCTCAACACCGTTTGCCATCAATCCTACGGCTCTGTTATTGACTAATCTTTCGTTTGGATCGTCAAAAAGATTTTTTTGTTTGTAGAAAGGATACTTTCTAAGAATCTTCTGGTTCTTGAGTGTTTTGTTCTCCCAACCAGACTTGTAGATGTACTGACCAGGCGTTCCTGTTCTAACAGCAATATATTTCTTAGCAAATACATCAGATCCACTAAATGAAAGATAAAACTCAGTTTGGTTGATTGCAGTTACAAAGTATATACCAGTATTGATTCCACTATTGGTTGTGTTGTCCCAATAGATCTTATCTCCAGTTACATAGTTGTGATTTAGGAGTGTACCAGCGGATGCTGCAGGGTCGAAGGCGGGGTCAAACGATTGAATGGTATAAGTAAACCCACCACCAAGTAAAGGTGTCCCAGAACCGTCTACAACCTCTGATGTGCTAGTTTTTACAAATACTTTATTGTCAGTTGCAAAAATAGGGTAGTTTGGTAAACCAGAAGAAGCGATGTAGAAGAATTCTTCTGACTTATCAAGGTAACTATTCTGTACACCAACAGGAAACGCATCTACACCTGTAAAGTAATTAGAATTATGTTCTGCCTTTGTAACAGTCTTTGTAATTGTAATTGCATTAGCTGGAAGTGTAGTAGCTGTCTGAACAACGATAGTATTAGCATAAACTTTAGAGAGATTGGTTGCATCATACTCAATATCTTTGATAGTGACTGTTGATGAATCTCCAAATTGGTTTTTAACAATTAATATCTCATCAACGTAGAAAACAACTGCATCAAATAAAACAATTCTGAAAGTATTGACGTTTACTTGGTTTACAGAAGCAATATTGTGAGTAGATGGTATGTTGTAAATCCAATTATTGAATTGTGGCGAATCTCCTAAGTCTCTACCGAAAGAAAGTAACTTAAGACTATCACCAACTTGCATATTGGTAGATGCACTTGTATCAACTTCATCAATAACATTAACAAGTCTGAATTCCATCAATGATGTCTGTCCGAATCCAGCATAAGCATATGCAAGCTTGTTTTCTAGAACATCAGCACCAAAAACTAATGATGTAGTAACACCAGATACTCCTAAGAACTGGTTTACTGTTTTGTCAGTGTAACTAAAGGTTAAAAAGTTAGCACCTTCTCTAGGTCTTACTAATAGTGTTCCACTTTGACCAAATCCGACTGTAGAGTCAACTACAATACTGGTAGAGTTCTCTGGTGTGATTTCTAATGCCTTTGTTTTACCAGGCACAGAGAATGTACCATCAAATGATGTAGAGTCAAGAGACATCTCGTAGAAGTCAACCTGATTGATTGGTCTGTACTCAACATTGTAGATAGAAGCACTTACAGTACCAATACCACTAACGTCTTGATACAAGAAGTTACCAATAGACTCCAGAGGTTGTGCAGCTGGAGTTAAGTTCTCAAGTAGAACGTGTTTAGTTTTGAAATATACGTTTGCAGAAGGTACGATTGTTTGTTCAATCGGTTTTAAGAGTTCAATGTCTTCACCGTAGAGAAGTTTGAAAAGAATCTGATATGAAGAGTCAGTTCCCTTTGACATATAGAAGTCTTTTGCCCTAGTCAGGATGTTTGTGATAGATGTTCCAGTTATGAAACTTCTATTTTCAAATCCAGGCAAGAACTCTTCTTTGAACTTGGTGAAAAATGTTTGTAAGAAAAGATTACTTAAGTTAGTAACTACAGATCCAGATACATGTTGTGCAGCATTGGTGGATTGGAAGTTTAAGAACTCTGCATCGTCTTCTTTTGATATCTGATCGATACCACTGAATCCTCTAGAACATCCAGTAAACGATGTAGCAGTTTTACCAGTATATGTGATTATCTCATCATCTATCTTAAGTAGACCGTATGTATCTGGCCATCCAACAGTAGAAGATACCTGTATTGTTCTGTCAGCAGCGAAAACATCATCTGTAAGAGTCGTTGATGTAGCTAAAGTCTCTGAATTGAAAGCACCGATCTTTCGATACTCTGGAAGATTGTTCGCTAAGTCAGCTGTACCAGATTTATGTTCCTGTGATTCGTAATATTGATTTAAAAAGCTCGCAAAAAGAGGTGATTCCTGATTTAGAAATTCTGGAATCTGAGATTGTATGACATGAGAGACTTTTACTCTTTTAATATCTGTCATTTACCTTGTGTAAATTGATTCGCTAGCGTAACTAGAGGTTGTGACGTATGCAGTAGCAGATGTATTCTCACCAGAGGATACAACATCAGGAAGTGCATTAACTGTACTGTTCGCAACGTCTAATTGAAGGTACAGATCTTTAAGTGCAATAACATCATTAGAATCAGGTATTGCTTCAACTTGAATCAATCCATTTGCTAATGTAGATCCTGTTATATTTACCACATCCAAATTAATCTCTCCGTGAACGTAATCCACTGTCCCAGCATCATTCTTAACGATAAGGGGAAGGTTGTTTACAAGTTTGAAGAAAACAAGTTTACCAAAGTCAGTTCCAGCGGTAGGAATATCGCCCAGATATAGAACTCCATCTATACCACTCACAGTAAATCCTGTAGAACGTATGCCATATCCGTTTGGTTGGTCATAAAAGGCATTTCCGTAGCAAAGTTCATAAGTTGCAAAAGTATTGAGTTCAGGCGCAATGTCTCTTCTCATTTTAACTCTTGTAATGTTGGAAGTTACACCTCTTGCAGAGGCATCAATCAATCCAAGAACTTTACTGTACTTAAATCTGCCACCAAAGTCATTGATGTCTGATGATTTGGAATATTGTGTAAGTGCTGTTGTTACTGATGTAAGTAATTCAGTTGTATCTGAAACTGAGTTCGTGTTATAGTAAACAGAAGTATCAACTTCAACGTAAAGATACTTGAGGTCAATAATCTCTGGTTTGATACCAGCGATTGAATATTGTTTGAGTTGCCTAGAGATATCATCCTTTGTAATCTGTGAAAGGAATGAACCGTTTCTTGGTTTGATGGAAATAAACACTTTTCCATACTCAGGTGGATCAAGTTCCTCTCCACCGTAGGCGGTCACAGACTCTACGTTAGGATATACGAATGGAATGATACCAGAGTAGTCACTTGCCGTTACTGCACGGTATTGTGAGGAGTATATACGAGGTGCAAGGTATTTGATGGAACTGATGTCTTCAATATTGTCTCCCATTGAAGCTCTGTTCGCAGTTGAGATAACTGAGATACCTTGAGTGATAGCTAAACTTTGGTCATCCTGTAAAATACCAACAAATGAGAAATTCTTAGCATCATTTCCAAGTCTTCCGTTGGTTACAATGTAAGTTGCGGTAACAATTGCTCCAGCAGGCGGTTTTTTACCTAAAATTCCATCTCCAAACAAGATTTCATATTGTTCATCTTCGATTTCTTGAATTAAGAAGAGTTTTGACGTAGCATCAACTCTTAAAATGTTGTCATACAGCGTATAAATCTCAGAAGTCGTGGATTCAACTGTAACACGGATAGAAGTTGTGTCAATATTCGAGTTTGGAAGAATAAAACGCTGATTTGGTTGAGAATAATCAATCTGAAAAGTCTTTTGAAGGTAAACTCCTTCGTAAATATTCAAATTATTGAAAACTGCAATATTATTATCACCAGTTGTAGCAACAAAGTCGTCTGGAATTGAAAAAATGTAAGATCCACCGACTTGATTACCCAATGCAACCTGTCCAGCCTTTAAAGTTACGATTCTTGTGTCGTTAGTTCCTAAGTCAACGCTAAAATTAACAGTTGCCATCGCAGATCTGCTTGATCTTGGCACATATCCGATATTTCTAGCAAGTGAAACAACGTTTTCACGCAAAGTTGCACTGTCAAGGAAACATTCATTGACTGCCATGTTGGTATTGTAGGCAGTAATGTAAGTATTGTATGCTAAAAGGTCAATCAGAGTCGAAAAGTTCGATCCCTCAAAGTCAAAATCAGCAAAATCACTGTTGACTCGAAGATAATCTTTAATTTGTGCTCTTAGATCTGCAAAATCTAAGTTTGTGAACTGGTTAAACGACATTATATTCTAGTTGATTGGAGAATGAAGTCTATATTTTGTCTGGGCGATGTGATTCCAACGATGTCGTAGGAAATTTCTACTGTTAAGTCGTTAGTATCCATCGGATATATGATCTTAACACCTATATTTGTGACTCTGGGTTCAAAGTTATCAAGTAAAAGTTCAATATCATCCTCTAATTCCATGGCCATAGAGGAATCTGCGACTTCAAACATCTGATCTTCGATTTTACTACCTACGAGTGGGTTGTAAAAGCGCTCACCAAGACGAGTTCTGACCAAATTCATGACAGCACGTTTGATAGAGTTCTCATTTGTGAAGACTCCAATGTCATCTGTAACAGGATGTCTAGCAAATGATAAGCTAATATCCTTAAAAGGTTGACTTTGATTCAGTTGTTCGTCAATACTTGGCATTAATCGTTAGATTCGTTTAAGTTTTGCTTCCTTTTACCATCGTTAGTATCGTCACCGACAACTTCACGCAATACATTCTCTTCTTTTTTAGGGTTAATGTAAAAATCTTCGTAAGATTTATCCCAATCCTCTAATCTCATCAGACTAATATACTATTCAAATTCTATTTAGACACAAAAAAAGACCCTTTGAGGGGTCTTTAGAGTTTTTTAGATGTTTTTTAACCAGCAGCGAGTGGAGATTGTGCTTCATTTGTGTTTGCGGCAGCTTTTTTTCTTGCTTGAGCACTCACATCATACTGTCCTTTTACACTTCCACTAGCAAATCCCTGACTTTCGACATTATGGGGTGCTAATTTTGGATTGGAATCTGCCATTTTTAACCGTTTTCTTTTTATTTATCTAGAACAGCTCTTAATCTATCCTTAGAAACACCTTCGCCAAGGTAAAATTCCAATCTAACCTTTGCATTTTCTTGAGATAGTCCTTTATCTCTTTTATCATCTTGAACTTCCCACCCCTGAGTGGTGAGTTCTTCAACTCGCCACACATTGAGTGCTCCAAATTGGTCTAAAGTCATTAGATAATCCTCGTTTTCTCGTGACCAACACGGATCTTAGGATCAATCCAGATCTCCATACCCGCTTCTTTTGCATCGAGACAGAATGAAACATCTTCTCCACACATATCTTGTACTTCACCTGAGTCAAATACTTGCATCTTAGGTGCAAACCAAGGATACTTCATATCTTTGTGCTCGAATACACCGTTCTTGACGAGTAACCAACCGAAACCAGTGTAGTCAACTGTGAATGGTTTACGTCTACGAGAGATAGACTCAATAGTTTCGTGATTCATCACTCCGCCATTCTTTGCAAAGTCCTCTTCTTCTAACCAGTGTGCAACAGATGTTGTCTTACCATCTTCTGTGCAGTACCAACCACCAGCGATATCCTTTTGCATCCATACTAAACGATAGAACTTCTCTGTATCGAATACAATATCAGAGTCGATCCATAACTGCCAGTCGTACTTAAGTTTTCCATCCCAAGGAATCTGATCTGGTCCTCTGAGAACGTTCGCACCTAGGCACTTACACCTTGCGAAGTTCACCATTGAACTGTAGTCCTGTGAGATCTGAATGGAACTACCATTCTGAACTAGGTCAAAGCATAGTTGTACGAAGTTCTTTAGGAAAATATAAGAAACTCCTCGGCCTGGCAGGCAGAATACTATTGCTTTACCCTTTGCTAATGCTTTTGCTTCCTCTAGATTAAAGTCATCTTCAACTTTCTTCGCTTTCGGAGCATTAGCTTTTACTGTAAATCCTTTTGCCATAACATGTTGTAATTACATAGTAAGTATACCACGGTCAAACCAATTTGTCCATAGTGTTATATTATATAGTCTCTAATTCTTAACAACTTTTATTTCTTGAGTACGGAGATCATCACTAGGATAATGGCGAAAGTATTCGGTTATGTATTCTAGTTTATGTTTAATGTCAGTATCGGGAACTTTCTCCATAATTAAGTTCTCGCCAATGTAGACGTTATAGGTACTCATCTTCCCATTCCGCAAGCATATCTTCTAGATCTTTGCGAATATCAGGATGGTATAATAGATGATTATCATTTTCGAGGCGAAACTGAATTGATTCGTAGATGTATTCCAGTTCCTTGACCTCTAGGTCTAGGTGCATTGTTTCAAGTTTTTCCATGTCACGCTATCTATAAAAATTAAATGTTCACTTTGAACGTTACGTTCGGATTTTTTTTATATTCCATCTATCTTCTTTCTGAATCTTCTGCGTCCATTGACCATCATTTCCATCTGTTGTTCACAATAACGATTATTATAATATCCCTGTTCCTCCAGCTTACGACTCCCATTGTCCAAAACGGTAATTTTTTGAACCATGACTATCGTAAAAAGATTATCCATCTTCGGTACAACCCATAAGTCTCTTCCCATTGCATTAAGAAAAGAGTTCATTGCATCGACACTCCCTCCCATGTTGCCTGGATTCACAATCTCATAGTTCGTATGAGCTACAACAATATGAACATCACAACTGTCATCAAACCCCTGTATGACTTCCGATACGGCATTCCAGTAATCATACGCAGAGAGATAGTCATATACCTTTTTAAACTTGAGACGTTTCTCTTCCCTAACCTTCTTTGCAAAAGGACACCGAAAGATACCACTCGGAGTTGGCTCCTGTAGGTGTTCTACCCACTTATCAATATATTCATCAAGTACATCAAGTGGGTGACTAATAACTCTGCTCCTCTAACTTACACTCATCTCCCACACAAGAAGAGAACGACAAACTATCTGTATGATACGAACGATATAACTTCGCCCATATCAAATCAAACTCTTCCTCAGTTAAGTTCTTAAACAAACACTTATCCTCGAAATAAATGTGATAAGACTTTACTCCTTTATCCGTTGTGGCACTTGAATAGTCCATGACCCTCCTTTTAAATCTACCATCTTGAACTTCTTCTTGTTACGCTCGATCTCCAATAACCAACTCTCATTCATTGTACTACCATACTCTATTGGATTCATACCTACAAAATCAAGTATTGCAGTATCTACCATAAAGTATAAACTATCCCATGTCAGAGTATGCTGTAATGCACTCGCTATCTGTTCAACTTCATACTCAGATAGTTCCTGTCCAGTGACTTTTACTCGACATTCAACTAACTCAGTGAGATCAATAACAATCCTGTTATTCTTATATATCGCCATAATGTCCTCTTTACAATTCCTTAATCAAAAGATATACCTTCTTCATCAGGAAGGTCAAGTAGTTTCTCTTCAACCCAATGCTCTTTATTATCAATACCAGCTGCTTCTACATACCGCATGATAGATCTATCCACTTGCTTGTAAATGGGATGTAAGTCAATATCCATACGAATATCATGTGCTATCTCTGCCACTTGCTTTTCTGTTAAACAATGATCAGGATGAAGAAGATCACAACAAGGGATCCTCTTCTCAATCAACTGATTAATGTTTATACGAATCTCATAGTCGTTATAAACCGCCATTAAAAGAACCTTCCCTTTGTTCCATAGTTTACGATACCGATTGCTGAACCTATACAAAAGGTCATCAATACAAGTGTTAATACAACTCCTTCAATCATGTGCTTTACTGTTTGTTTACTCCTATAGTATAACACAACCCCTGCCAAGAGTCAACCTACTGGGGCATTTTTTATATACTGAATTTTTTTAAATACGAATAATATATGGCTCTCGGTTTTGGTTCGTTGTAGGTTAGCTGTATCGGTTTTTATATAACAACCCCCTAAAACGCAAATACCTGCAAATACCCTAGAATTCATCTAGGGCTACGTCTCTCATCTCAAACCAACCGAGGTTTATCTGAAGTGCATTATGCAAGTCAGGTGCGTCTACTTTATACTCTAAAGACTGGATAAGGTCATATAATTTCATGTTTAGATCATGCACTTGGTCCTGTGTTAATCCTGTGTAAGGTTGATCTAATCCGTTTCTCATGTGTGTTACCTGTGTTTGTATATTACTATTATACACACAAAGACCCCACCGATGGTGAGGCCATGTGACAGTTTATAAACTGGTCCTATGCGGCTTTACTGGCTCTGTTACCTGTGTTAATGTGTGCCATGTGTGTTGGCATGCCAGCGTGCATGAAGCTGCCTTTGGGAGCGGCATTGTTCCAAGCACGCTTAGCAGCGGTAGCACCAGCACTGCTTCTCTTTAATACCGTGTACTTAATGCGGCGGCCATCGGCCATTGTGAATACTGTCTGCTGCTTAATGTTGTTTGCGGCCATGTGTTTATGTTTGTTGTTGGTCCTATTATACAATAAAAAAGGGACTTATATAAGCCCCCTTGGTCCAGTTGTTTAACTGTCCTATGATATCGCCAACTCGAATCCGTCAACAAAGTCAACAGCGTTGTTATGGAAGTCCGCCACGAACCAGTCCCAGTTCTTTTGAAATACTTTGTAACCTGTAGCGAACTCATAGCAAAGTGCATTAAGTCTGCTCTTAGTTGTATTACTCTGCCAACCGCCATCAAATAATAGCATTGTATCGTTTAATACTGTAGCAATGTGGTTTCCGTGTAACTTGATTATTACCTCTCTTTGTCCCTTATCGTTAATGCCGTGAGTTACTGTAGTGTTTGAAGAGCGGAAGTCTCT
>VMHT01042978.1_pt1 | contig 22239 bp, 26 predicted proteins | sample 4693611 | NCBI WGS metagenome assembly VMHT01 (sample SAMN12280063, study PRJNA550983) | marine metagenome | isolation source: seawater sampled from same location over 5 years 0.02-0.2 micron viral filtrate | place: USA: collected off the coast of southern California halfway between the port... ...
AAGCTGCTGCTGGAGCGGCGGCGGCGCGCCCAAGCTGCCCAAGCTGCCCAAGCTGCCGACGACGCGCGGGCGGAGAAGAAGCTGCTGCTGGAGCGGCGGCGGCGCGCCCAAGCTGCCCAAGCTGCCCAAGCTGCCGACGATGCGCGGGCGGAGAAGAAGCTGCTGCTGGAGCGGCGGCGGCGCGCCCAAGCTGCCCAAGCTGCCCAAGCTGCCGACGACGCGCGGGCGGAGAAAAAGCTGCTGCTGGAGCGGCGGCGGCGCGCTCAAGCTGCCCAAGCTGCCCAAGCTGCCCAAGCTGCTGAGGACGCACGGGCATGGCTGCAGCGCTGCGTGCGCGCGTGCTTTGGCGGCGTTGCGTTCGAGGGGGTCATCATCGGCGCGCATCGCGACGTGAAGGGGGTGAAGGGTCTGCTGCAGCTGCTGATCGAGTACGATGACGGCGACCTCATGCACGTGGGCAAGGAGGATGCCGCTCGGCAGGTGGAGGCGTACCGGCTAGCGCACCTGAGCGAATCGCGCCGGTTTGCCGATGCAGCACAGCACGAGGTGGGCGGTAAGCGAAAGCGAGTAAAGACTGCCCGCTTTGCGCCGGGGAAGGGGGCGGCCAGGGCGTGGCAGGACGCTGTGTGATGCATGCGCTCTCTCTAATAATAAAAGTTTATGCAACACACAACTACGATTATTATTCATCAAGCAGCCGTTCCCATGTGTATACTCCGAAAGCTAGCTCTACAAACGGCAACCAAATCAGCAGCGGCGGCGTTATCACGACCAGCGTGATCGCGCTAGCTGAAAGCATAATGATACCCGGTGTGTACTCGTCGTGCCGAATTGCAAATGCCGCAAAAAAACCAAGGACCCACACAGAGAGCGCAGCATAGCGCCCAGTAAGCACGTAGACATAATCGTGCGACCTGATGTCGATGTGCTGTGTGTGCACGATCTGCCACATTGGAAGGCATACCAGCAAGTAGAGCAATATTATTACCATTAGGTTAACACATCCCATAAAGCCCTTGAGAGGCAGCAAGCGCGTGTGCATAAGCCACGTCCACGTCAGGAGGCCGGCAAAAACCGCAAAATAATGGACGTAAAGCGCGTGTAAACTCATTTGTTATTTCTATGTTGTCATACACCGGATAGCCACAATTACTAAAATAAGTACCCTGCCAACTTTACTGGGCGAAGGCTCGCCACACCATGTGCGGTCCTCGCAGTGGTCGAGATTAAAGTTATAAATAACCAGGAAACCGCCAAAACCAAGCAAAGATAGCAACAGGAGACGCCATATGATCGGCGCGCACCGCATCATTTATGGCACTCTGTTTTGCCGAACCCCTACCCAAAAAGTCTCAGCAGCTAAAGCCCAGACCCATTATTGTCCTTTGAAAACTCAGTGTTCGGGATCTTGCTCCCACCAAGCAGGTTTACCTTTTCATCTTTGGACAACGGATCGCTGCCTGTAGTCGTGTCCGTAGGCGCAAAGCCGCAGAAGGTCGCCATCTGTCTCTTGTAGGCCTCCCATGTTACGACGCCGCTGTGATAGGCATGCGTAAGCTCGTGCACGCTGACGCGTGGCATGCGCTCGAACCTAAGCTCAAGGTTACGCTCATTGGCAATTTTATGTACGTTAATACGCTTGCGCTTTTTTGGCGGGCCGTTGTTCAGCACGTTGTAGACAAAGCTGAGGGCGTCCCCCAGGCCATCCTGCCACTTGTGAACGGTGCGTGTCATGGTGCAATGCAGCATGCCGGCGTCGTGGCGCACCGTAATATCGTGCATGCAGAACGACCGCGGCACCCCGAGTAGCACGAAAATCTCTTGTTCGATAAAGCGCATGCGATCCACTAGCGCATCAGGCGCGTGGCACTCGGGCCCGCGAGCAACTCGCTGACCGATGGGCATTGGGGTGATGCTGTCAATGGCGTTGCGTACGGCCGTGCTAATATTGTGCGCGGCAACGTTCTCGCGAGCATCCGGGCCGATTGGGTGGCTACCGCTGGCAACCCGCAGGCTTTCCTGCTGAGCCTCTAACTGCTCTAGGGCGCCCTGGTTGCGCATGTACGTGTTCATGCTGTTCTGCTGAACGCTGGTGGCGTCGGCGTAAAAGTCGTAGGTCACCTCTTGGTTGGGTGTTGTGGTGTCGTCGTGTGTTTCGGTGAAACACGGCGGCCGCGCGCGCGCGCGGTCGGCGGCAATGGCGCAGTCCATCTGGTCTCGTATCATGTCAATCTTGTAGCGCAGCGGCCGCATAAGCGAGTTAATTTCGCCACGGATGGAGGGCGAGAAGCCAAATACGTCTAGCACGTACACGTGAGACATTGGCACGTCAGGTGCGCCGTCGTCCATGCGCACCGGGTATACAATCATATTGCGGCGAAAGTTTTTGTCGTAACTCATAGCAACGCGGCACATCTCCCATGGCACGACAGCCGGCATGGTGCCTGGTTTGGCGCGTACAATGGTGAAGCCGAGTACCATGGCCTGGTCAAACATTTCCATTCCAAGCAGGCGCCACATAGGCTGCTCCACGTCGTTCAGGCCAATTATAGGGCGCTCAAACACGTACTGTCGGATCAGGTCGCGGCAGATGCGTACGGTCGGGTACGTTTCGAAAACCTGTAAGTATTGGCAGCCCTGCGAGTGGTTGACATATTTAGTGTCTAGTGCGAGGATGTTAAGCATAACAATTGTCAAGTCCTTATCTTATGTAGTGTTGACACAACGCAAATTGCACTAGTTATTATCGCCGCGCTCGTAACGGTTAATAAGACGTTTCATACACTCGTGTCGGTACGTAGCTGAGTTGGACGCCGTAGAGGTGGAGTCGATAAATTTTTTTAAGATGTTCTCATATACCGACGCAAAGCTATTGCTAATCATGTCGCGGTCGCGCGCGCCGGTGATAACGATCTTGCCCGACCGGAAGCACAGGTACACCACCTTGGGCTCCATAATGCGAAGGACGAGGCCTGGGAACATGTCTGGTTCGTACGAGCAGCACGCGCCGTATGCCGTCGACATCTCGTCCAGCTTAAGAAGCCCGCCGACGTCGGTGCTGGCAACAAGGTTTTGGATCTTAAAGTCGTTGAAAGTGACATCAAAGCCACAGCCTTGCAGCACGTATACGTACTTTAGCGCCGCCAGCCGCGCAAGTTTTTCGTTCTTGGCGCCAGTACACACCATGTTGCCCGACGCAAAGCAAAGCGCGGTCGTACGTGGGCTGATAATGCGTGCGGTGGCGGCAGCAAACTTTTTAGGATTGTACTCGACGAAAGGGGTGCGGTTCGCCAGATCTCGGAGGCACACCAGTGGAACCCCTAAATTAAAGGTGCACACAACGTTTTGCATAATTATCTCTGGAACGGTCATCAGTACAAAAGGTGCTCCGCGCGTCTATAAATGGTGTCGTTGAGGCGGGGGATACAAGGATATGGAAGAGGATAAAGGGATGTATGTTGCTATAGGAGTTGCCACATTGGCAACATTAGGTGGGTCGCTGGCCGGGTATCATTGGCACAGTTTATATGCCGTGCCGCCAATAGCTGGTCTAGGATGTGGCCTGCTTATTTGGGAGACAATTATCGACGAGCGCAAGACTAAGAGCACAGTAAAGAGGGGTTTATACTACGAACTGAAGTACTATAGCAGCTGTGCATGTGCCGTCGCAATATGTTTTTTTACGGATCTTATTCCTTCCGGAGGCGGCTTAGGCCTGCTCGTGTCGCTTTTGCTTAATTTTTCGACTGATGCGTTAATATCGACCAAAGTTACCATGGTTGTAGCCACAACGTTTGACAACGTTGCACTGACGTACTTACTTGGTTCTCGGGCGCGTAAGAAGCTCATAACAGACTTTTGGCTAAGTGTGTACCTGATCTTACCAGCAATTGTATACTTGTTCGCCATGCTCATTGTGCAATGTTCAAGGCTAAAACAGTGGGCAGAAAAGTTAAAAGATTCCGACTCCAACGGCTTTACGGGCTTTGTCATGGGCATCGTGCTGTATACGTCCTTAATTGAGCTGGCACCTCACATGGTCGAAATGGACAATACAGACAAGCGGTACACTGCCTTTGCACTTGCCGGCATGTTTTTAATTGCCCCAGGCGTGCTCTTGTGTCTTGCAGAAAAACCGAAGGACAAACAAAGTGACGAAAAATTGCAAACTTTACATGACGAAAAATTGCAAACTTTACATGACGAAAATTTGCAAATTATACGTACAACTAATAATTTACCTGTTATTGAATTTTAGCCAAATATAAACCCCTGCATGCCAAATACGCGCAATGTCGTCGTGGGGGTGGCCACACTGGGGCTGCAGATCGTAGGCATGACAACTTTTTTTGTTGTGAGTGTGCTGTTTGCGTGGCAGGAGACGCGCAGCCCTGTCCGTACACTGCTAACGGCAACAGTAGGCGGTATGATCATGCAGCTGCTGTACGTACGCTACGCCGCGCGCCAGCGTCTCAAGCGCAAAAAGATGTTTAAACTGCCAGTGCACTTTGACACTGGTATCAACACAAACCTGTAGATGCTGCGAGCGGGGTTCGAACCCGCGTAGCACGAATGCACGGAATCTTAAGCCCCGCTCCTTTGACCAACTCGGACATCGCAGCCTGTGCGCACTGCGCAGGTAGATGAGTCTGAATATAAATGCCTATTTATAACAAGTAGTGTTGCAGCTAATCGTCAAAAACTTGGTAAAGGAGGCTGTTCGCACACAGATAATGTTGTTTACTGCTAACATTCTCATGTCCCTGTTTCTTCTGCAGCCAATGGCCGAATACTGGATGCACCGATTTATCCATGCCATCCGGCTGCCGTACCATGTAGTGCACCATAAGAACTATGGAAGCGGGATGTACCACTCGTACACAGGCGACCTGCTGGCTTGGATCCTCATTGTAGTGCTGCTAGTGACGGGGCACCACTGGTGGGCTCTTGCAGTATGCAAGTACGAATTTACGCACGTGCTGTCGCACTTAGACACAAGAAGCAAGCAGTACTCCCATCATAGAATGCACCATCGTATTCCCAACTGCAATTACTCGTTTTCGGCTGTCTGGCCGGATAAGCTGTTTGGGACGTATAAGAGTGAGGTGGAGTGAATCGCAACACACGTGTGTGTGGTACCGGCAGCATGGGGTGCTCTGTCCTTTATCTGGTGTGCGCCGCCCTTTTCATCTTTTATATAAATAGATTATATGATTCGCATTTCAACAGCATCCCGTATAGTCTAGGAGGTTTAGAATATCTGGCTTTCACCCAGAAGGCCCGGGTTCGACTCCCGGTGCGGGAATGGTGATATAAAGCCGTGCTTTCTTTTTGTTACTCATGTCTACTATTAGTTATTATGTGCACCCGCAACCATATGTGCTATTTCCGAGATCCGGGAGCACTTGACAAGTGTTTCCAGCTGGTACCACGCCGCGCGTGCAAGAAATCGCTGTGTCCCGGCCCAACTCTTTCCCAGGTCGTACGCTGTCCAAAAGTCAATCTTGGAGAGCGCTTGAATGGCCATGCACGCATGCCGAGTGTTGCACATGATGTCGCAAAACGTAGCCAGCTCAACAAGCGGTGCGCCGTGCGGCAAGGCGTCTTCGTAAAGCATGTCGCGGAACGCCTCGAGCGTGGCCGTGGTATAGTTACGGGAAATGTTTTTCAAAACTGGCACGCGCGACTCTTTCGCTTTGAAGTAGAGGCAGTGTCGCACCAGGTGTGCCGTCAGCACCGTGCAGAAGCCGTCGCTGCACACGAATTGGGTCACGCCAGCGTGCGCACAATCGAATGACCCGCATGGCGGCCAAAGCAACAGCGGCGGCAATTCAACCACAAGTTGGCGCACATATACTAGTCGTGTTTGAACGCGCTCGCGTGTAAGTATGTAGGCCAGCAGATCGCTGCCGTTATCTGGCATCTGACCGTACTTCACGAGGTACAACAGCAAGTGCCCCACACTTTCAACAGGCTCGTCGATCCATAAAGCGTCAAGAAGTGATGTCGGCAGCGCCATGCCGTTGTCAACCAAGGGGACTATAATACCACTTTCGACCGCGTTTTCGGGCCACCGGCACGCAATACGACTGAGCATGTCAACACCGTCGTTGGTAAGCGGTTCTTCCATGAGCTTTTCTGCTACAAACATGGCCTTTGCCAGTATGGGACGCCAGTTCAGTTCATCTTGCACCAGCAGTTTAAGTCCGGACGGGCAGTGCGGTGCTAGGGCGCACACAAAATTAAAATGCTTTGAGCACATTTCCACACTTGTTTCATGCGCGTATGGCAGCAAATCCGCCATCACAGCCGCGCAGCACCGTGTGGTAAATGGGTATTTGGGGTCGCAGCAGTTCAGATATGTGTCGCGGCAGTCCTCCTGTAATTGCTGCGAATTAGCATGAGGTATGACAACTGACATTGTCTGCATTGCAATTGTAGCATAGTCGGGGAAAAATCGGGTAGCAGAGGCGCATATGTGCAGCACTCGACGAGCTTCCGTTTGCCCTTCGATATCACGGGCGTATTTGAACAGCAGAGCAATCGCGTCCCGATCGCAGAAACCAGGGCGTGTGCACATCGCCACAATCATGCTTGTGCAGCTCCGGTTTTTAGGAAGAGCAAGAAGCGCCTTTGGGCACCGGTGATCAGCACATGCGTACCAGAGCTCGGCGACGTCGAATGTGCTTGTTGGAGATGCGTCTTGCAGGTTACTTAAGATTGCCTGCAATTGGTCCTCTGTAAAAGGTGCCATGTCCAACTTTAAATTTGAATTTGAATTTTAAGTGCGACACATCTGTGAAAAGTAGCGACTTGGTGTTTAAATTCAAATACACACTCGTCACTGTTTGTTGGTAGCACCGGTTTTGTAATGGACGACCTGCCACTGCCACGCCCGAAGCTGTGCATCCCGAAACCATCGGCGGCCCGGTACATTAACTACTATGGTATTATGCATTACAAGAGCCACTGTGAGGTCCTCGGGTTGGACCCTCTGACGTACTGGGCCTGGGATGAACAGACTCGCAAAAGGGGGGCGTACTGGTGGCGGCGACCGGGCGCGTTTACACTAGCGCAAGTACGAAATTTCGAAGACCACAACGCATACCGCGAGTGTGTTCGCGAAGCCTTTCCGGAGGAGGCTGATGGTGAGCGACGCCTGTTCTACTACGTGCAGCAGTTCTGTAAGCGCTGCGAATTAAATTCGGTAGAGCTGGATGCATGGGTGCGGAATGAGCTTGGCGGTGAGCTTGACATAAAGTGGTGCAGGGATGTCGTGGCACACGCACTTGCCGGGTAAAACTATACAGTGCATGTGTCACATAACATGCTCGGCCTGTTTTCCGGTGACGTCCCGGTGCTACTGGTAATTGTAGTGGTACTGATATTTTTGCTCGCCGTTGCATGAATAAAGGTCTATTAGCACCGAATGCTGGACTCGGTTGCGCAGTGGAAGACGTACATAAGCGCCAGCTCCGCTGCAACGTGGTATGGCAGGTTGGCGTGCTCCAGCATGTGCACGCAGTTCGTCACCTCGTTGGCCAGCAGCAGAGCCGCAACAAGCACCCCCAGCTTGACGCGCCGGTCCTGCACGTTGTGCGTGAGCAGCAGAGGAATGCTGCTGTATATCTGCCAGACGCCGCCTACCAACGCGACCACGAGGCAGTCCACCAGCTTAGCTTGTCGGGTCCAGCGGCCCGGCCGCGCATAATAGTGTAGTACGGGGTACACGGCAAAATGCTGGAGGACCTCCAGCCCCGGGCGGTAGACGGTATGCGCCCACAAGTGCACCAGCTCAAACAGCACAATGCTCAAGACCAGAGGGGTGCGCTTGCGGCGCAGCAGCATGGCTATGATGAGCACGTTGACCAGCGCCGACCACGGCTGGCGCGGAAAATCGTCGATGGGTGCCTCACACGTGGACGTGGGGAACTCCCAGGGGGGCATTGATATTTTATTGGGTATATAGTGTCACATTGGTGGGGGCTGACATGGACGAACAGAGAGGCCCACTGGCCGAACAGATAGGCACACTGACCGAACAGATAGGCAAACTGGACGGAAAACTAAATAAGCGAAAGGGTAAACTACTCGGCAAAGGCGGCAACAAAGGTACACAGAATATCATCATTGCTTTAAATGCCGTCCGTACATCTATACAGTCCCTGCAGGATAAGGCGGAACAGACTAATGAAAAAACACGTACCCGAATCAACAAATTGGACGCCAGGTTGAACGCGTTGGTACGTGAGCTTGAGCGCGCCGGTGTTCGTCACAATCAAGTTGAGCAATTGGCACGCAATGCCGCTAACAGTGTTACACACGTGGAGAAAATGAAAGGAGATGTTAAGCAGGATACTAAAGTAATAACGGATGCAATGGATGCCATACACGCCGACTTAGTAACCACTCGGGTCCTGCTAGCCAGCGTTGAAGGTGACATGCACCATAAGTTTGAACAGCTGGAGAAGGACCTGTACCAACAGATTTCAGATATTGTGGAGCGTTTTGGTGTCAAAATGCAACAGGAATCTAAAGATTTGGAGAAAGGGATGCCAAAATATGAGCGACTGCCTGACACATCTGATTCAAGCGGTACTTTAGGTACTGTTTTAGGTACTGACATGCTCCATGGGCGGCGGGCCATTGCCTTAAAGTTTTAATTTATAAACCAGCATTATGCCTTTGCTTATCCGATGTCTCGGCAGCGCGTACCTGGCCTGCTACGGGCAGGTGCCACGCTGCCCCTGTCCCATACTACCTGCCAAGTTCCAGCCGTACGTGTGCCGGTGCGCAGGGCCGTTCTGCGGCTGCTACCAGGGTATGTTCCCAGCGTGCGTGAACGGGGTGTGGCGGTGCGGATGATGGCGATTAAAACCACTTGCTCAGGTCCATCTGCTTCTGGCGCTTGGCCAATGGCGAGCTGCGTACCTGCCTAGCGGTTTTGCGCCACACGAGCGACTCCGGCGCCCCTAGCAGCTTCAGTATTCCCGACTGACCAGTCGCTATCACCGCGCCCGCTACAGGAGCAAAGACAGACTCCACGTCATCGCTGCTCAGCTCCAGCACGCGTCGCATGGCGTTGCCGATCTGCTGCATGTACCAGTCCGTGTCCAGCTCATGACACTCGGGATTAAACTCTTCTGGGTGAACCGCGCGGTCGCCAACGCCGCCCCTGCCTTTGGTGACCACATATGGCACTCTTTGCCGAACAGGAGGCACGGGCCGCATACGCAGAGCCACCCGGACGTGTGGCGGAGCCACGGCGTACGCCGCAGGTGGCTTTGTCAGCTCCTTTGCGATGGTAAGCGGCACCAGGTCGGTTTGCACCGAGGTCGCCAGCCGCACAAGGGCCTCGCGCGTGATACGGTCTGCGCCCGCGGGGTCGTCGTGCATTACTAGCGCCTCCATTGCCCTGCGCTGTGTGTCAGGCAGCAGCGGAAAGTTGTCCCGCCGCTTCATCTCCAGGCCCTTCGTGTCCATCACACCGTCGCCCCGTCCCTCCTCATACATTTTGCCGCAGTAGCGCTTCTTGCCTTTTAGCAGCAGCGGGCGGTACACCTTTTCAAACTCCAGCCGATTGGGCTTAGGAATAAGCGCGTCGACCATGGCCGCCAGCTGCTCGGCGCGCGCGGAGGCCTCGGCGACATCCGTTACACCCTTAAGGTGCAGGAAGACACTGTCCGTGTCCCCATACACACATGTCACCCCCTCCTGCGTCTCGCACAATGCCTTGGTGCCCATGGTCAGCTGGCGGCCCATGTATGTCACGGCTGCGGCAATCTGCGGTTGCGGCAGCATACCGACCTCGGCGGCACCCGTGAAGCCGTAGATGGAGTTTGCAACCAGCTTTAGCGCTAGCTGCTGGCCGTTGGCAATAGCCATCTGTAGTCCAGGCTCCGACTGTGCCATCCTGTGCTTTGCTTCCTTGCGCCGGCCCAGCAGTGTCTCCAAAATTGTCGGCAAGATACCCTTGGGCTTGCGGCGGAACGACGTGTCGCCGCACCGGTGGTAGACGCGTGCGTCAGCCGGCACTGCACTCATCAGCGGTCTCGTATGTCCCGTAAACCCCAGCAGGCACTCTGCCACAAGCTCTGGTACCCGGAAGCTGCGGGCCATCTCGTACGGCGTGATGACAGTGCGCTGTGTCGTGTAGCACATGTTAAAGGCCATCATGATGGACGGGTACAGCGAGGCAAAATCCAGCGTGACGACGCAGTCGCGGTACAGACCCGGCGCAGGGTCGAGCACGACCGCGCCTGTGAACCCGGCGTCGCATACGGGAACGTTGTCTGGAAGGAAGATACTGCTACGGTGCGCGTAGTGCGTCAGCAGTGTAAAGACGCGAATCTGCTGCCCGCCGTTGATGATGCGGTCCAGTGGCACAAAGGTCACCTTACTCATCTGCACGGCATTCATCCAAACGTTGCGCGTGACGCCCAGCTGCCAGACCAGCCAGGAGTCCTTAAGGCAGTATGTGGCCATCTGGCTGCGACCCGTGCGATTGTCCCACAGGCGCCGCATGTCGTCGTAGCCCACGGGGGCCTTGGTAGCACCAAGGTGAACAGCCGATACGTCCCCTAGCTTGTAGCTGCGCTCGTTGTGCTGCGCGCGCCAAATCCCCAGCATGTCGGCCACGACGCGGCCGGGCACGTCAATAGCTGTACCTCCGTTTCGTAGTTCACGGGCGCGCGCGACGGTGCCACCTCGGCCGATGGTACAGGGAGTGCCTAGAACGACCTCGCATCGCTGAAACAGGTACGGCAGGTCGAAGCCGTTAATGTTCCAGCCAGACAGAATGTCCGGGTCTGACTGGTGGACTAACGAAATAAAGTCAATCAGCATAGCCGTCTCGCTCGCGGACACGTGCACACGGCAGTCGCTGGGATCGTACTCATCAATCTGTGGCAGTGCGCTGGCCGTGTCCCGCCACGTAAATAGGTGGCACTGCGCGCGATTACCTACTAGCATATTGCGGTCCAGCACGACGGAAATTTGAATGATAGGGTCGCTGTCCGCGCGCGGAAATCCTCCGTCGGCATGGGGTAGGCACTCCATGTCGAATACCAGTAGCGTGAACGGTGCCCATGTATCGTTGTGCAGGTCGGCGCAACGGCGCAGCTCCTCGTCGCCACCGCGAAAGCGTGTCTGCGTGAACCACGTGCCAGGGGGGATACCCTCGCGCGCATAGAAAGCCTCGACCTTTCCAATACGTCTATTGTACCAGCCGCTCTCCTCCGCGTCCTTTTTAGGCGGCCGGCCGGTGAATGTAATCTCGTTGAACTGCGTGTTAGGATCGCCCGCCAGAAGGCCGCGCCCCGTGACGGGTGTGCAGGTGCACCGAGGCGGCAGCTGGCCCCACGCCTCGCGTACCCAGATGGTGCGAAAGCGAGGTACCGTGCTTACAACTGCCGTGCCCTGTTTGTCGCGACCGTACAATGTGACACTGCCGTCGTGGCGAGATGTGGTATGGTGAAGGACTTGCATGATCAAGAACTGTTTTTTTGCCGAGTGGAACCGAACTTTTTCAGGGCACTGAGGGCTCCGACCCGGTCACCTCTACTTCTGGCACAGATGGCAGCACAAGCCAGGCCGGAACGCTGTCCGCGCACAGCTGATGCTCCGCCGCCCGCCCCTCGGAGAGGCCAAGGTTGTAATCGTAGCTGTACACCCACGTCCCTTTTTCGTACCAGGGAGCGCCGTCAATATACACGTGCATCCCCCACCGCGTCATGACACACTGGCCGGATACATATCGCGGCGCGGGCGGCGGAGGTTCGCTCATGATTGCTGCAGCTGTTAAATTACTGAATTTGTAAACTATAAATTCCAGTGGGCTTAGTACTTGACAAGACACCTTCCACGATCGCCATATCAGCCCTTTAGTTGCATATGCGCGCTCATGTCCCCACGTGCTGTCATGAGGAGCTGACTAATTTCACGGGCTCGACCCACGTGCATGCGGGGAACGGCGTGCTAATCTCGATGAAAGGAAAATTTCGTAATATTGACAGCTTCGCCCCGATCCATCTTGACATCGAGATGCCACAACGGCGCCCAGTGCCATGGTGGTTTCGTGCGTACATGTGGATGTGCCCTGTAGTGTGTGCGTGGGATGTTGCTCACCCGCGGATTACACTAGAGCTGGAGCTTGGTGAGACAGCATGCTGGGTGGGAGGTATCAATTGCAGCGAGTGGACGCTTTCGCTACCCATGGTTCCCGTTGCCATCAATATACGCGACATATGTGGATATATGCCCTTGCGATTTGTTATGAGGCAGGGTACCACAGTATATGGCCGATTTACGCTGCAGCAGTTACGTTATTGTACGCGGTTAGGGCACTAAGCAAAGGGCGCAAGTGTTCCAGCATTTATTTTTGGCGCTCGTATCTTACTATTCTCCGGCGCCAAAACGGAAATTATGTAGCAGTCACGCGGCAACTAGCCTCTATATAAAGCAAGATGCGCCAGAATGTATGTATTTGCTGGTTTACCTGGTTTTGTCACACAGTCAGCAAGGTGCTACTGATTGTAGTGGCAAGGTCACAGTGAATCACGCACGTTCAGTATCCTTTAAAATAAATGGCAATTGCACGTTTACGCTTGGCAATGGCATGGTAGATGCCATAAGTGTGTCACGCGTGTTTAAGCCATCTGCTGAATTTGGAAGCATCACTGTAAATGAAATATCGTACTACGAAGACATTACCGTTTTAGGCCATATCGAGCCATTTGCTGTGTTGCCAATGTGGTCAACTTACAGTGCTAAAAACGTGAATTTGACCGGCGATGTACATATTAGTTTACCTGTTGATTCATTAGTGTCGTTTGGCATGGCAGAAGATCCTGCCTTGCTTTTGGGTGGGGTTATTGCAGACGCATATGATGTACGTGAGTGGGTGTACGGCTTCCCAGCATGGGCGATGTGGCTATTGCACGGGCTGCTTGCTGCATTAGTGGTTGCCTTAATATGCAGGGAACAAAATAGTTTAACACATTATGAATTTATGGCAGACAAAAAAGAACTACCTGTAAACTTTATAAGCAAAGTCATATTTTGGTGGATTTTGTTGTCCGTATTTTTGGATGTTGGCTTATGGGGCATATGGGCTCATGTGAAAATCGGAAGCGGCGGCGGAGTTGCGTATGCAATTGTAACTACGTTGCGGTGTTTAGGGCTTTTTGCACTTTTTTTATTGGAGGATCGCAAAAGTACGGTACCGTTTCCTAACAACAGTAAGAAAAACATACAGGTGTGTGGGTTTACAGTTTATCTTAAAATAGCTTACTTCACATTTGCGGTTGCTCTTGCTTTGTCGATCTACCTTGCGTACGTAGTGCTGTACATGGGCAAAGTTGATTGGGTTATTTGCATTGCAGTGGCAATATGTACAACAGGCACTGCCATACTATGGCCTGCTTTTGCATTTTGCCTCTTAATATGTCTACTTGCTATCGTGCTAAATCTCGGTGCTGGTCTTTTAGCACCCATTTGCATGTACAGATGGTACACGCGGGTCCAAAAAAAACAGAGAACTAATTCAAGAGCAAATTATTCGGAAACATTTTTAATGTGGCAAGAAACAGTCAATAAGTACAACAAAATTTCCTTCTTGGTACATTTAGTCAGTGCGTCTGCCCTTGGGTTCTTAGTTGCTAATAACCCGGAGTGGCCTGTGTATGCAACGACGTCGCATTCTATTTGGGAGCCAGTAAACGCTAACAACACTGGCATGTCGTGCGGCGATGTGCAGTGCCAAATTAAAGTACAATACGATAATGTGGGACGCATACCATTAGAGGCGCTGGTGTGCGTGTTTCACGCCATGGCTGTAATCGCGCACTATTGTTGCCTGAGGTGGAAAAAAGATTACTACAAATTTTTAGAAAAAAAGATGAATCCTTGGAGGTGGCTTGAGTACTCTTTTAGCGCTAGCATCATGCAGGTTGTCCTGCTAGTTATGTTTGGATACACCGACGTGTGGTTACTTAGCATGGCTGCAGTACTGATGAGCGCAACACAGTTGTTTGGTCATGCCACTGAGCAGTACTTGCACCAAACCGATTTGGTAAAAAAAGCTAAAAATCCAAAGGGCATACCTGGGTTAAGAGAACCGCTAACCTGTAAAAAAACCTGTTATCAGTTTTTAGAGAAGTGGCAGTTCTTTTTTGCAGGTACTGGAACGTTTATTGTGCCGTGGGCTACCATGTACACCGGTTTTTATTGGTCAGTTGCCAACAGCAACCCAGGTCCACCGGAATGGGTTAAGTACCTAATATGGTCACTGGTAGTTACATTTGCTAGTTTTGCGTTTGTCATGATCTATTACCTTTGCAATCACGAAGACAAATTTATCTCGTATAAGTCTGAGCGTTACTACTGCATTTTTAGCATTCTTTCCAAGACGTTGTTAACATGGCAGCTATACTTTGGTATATTCATGCGAGCCGAGCGCGACCTTTTATCTAGCTAGTATTATATTTTATTAAACACTTGTACTATTTCTTTTGCGCGCTTCGGCCTCGCGCAGTGTGATCCAGAAAAACTTGGTATCTTCGTAAGAGCGGTTGCCCTGCAAATTGGCCTGGCTCTCGATGTACAGGCAAAGCGCGGCCACGAGCATACATCCGACAAAGATAAATTCCCAAACGTAGTCGTAATCGCGGGAGAGTGGCTTGCCTATAGCGTCGCTGACTGCGTACAAAACCAGCGCCATTACAGGAATGTCAAGCATTACACCAGCCAATTGGGGCCAGTAAGCCGCCTTTCCGTTCTCGGTGCAGTCGCCATTGCCGTTCTGGTAAAAAAACGCCAGGTACGTAAATGCCGTCAAGTATACATAGATGCCGACAAATGCCGTACCAGCGTACACAATGTGCTGGCTCTGGTCAATGTCGGTGCTTACTATGGCAAACCCTACGGACCCGGCGAAGCTAGCGATGTATCCTATAACGATAAATGCCGTTGTGCCTTTTAGCTTGTTGTGTGTGGTATACAGCGCGGCGCGCTGAGTCCAGCGTTGGTGCATTTTGTACACGTAAAATCCCTGGCACGCCACGATCACACCAACAAACAAAGAAAATGCGTTTCGCAGGCGGGGACTTCGTGTAATCATCTCGCTTATGGTTGCCCAGCTGTCTCCGGACAAATAGCCGGCAATCGTGGCAGTTAAAAGCAGCACAGTCGTCAGCACGATAGCCCAGAAAGCAGCCCCGGGCATGCGGTCGCAGACCATTTCAACATTGGAAGCAGGGAGCGTTAAATACAGGACATGCTACGCGCGCACAATGAAAGCTCAGGTACTCAGCTCGCAAGTTGTCCGCGTCACTGGGATCCCTAAATCCGGCGCGCTCACGCGCGAACTGGAGCAGTACTCGTGTGGAAGCATGCAGTGGGACGTGCCGCCTTGCCGGCGCGACCTGTTGCAGGATTTAGTGCCTGCCGCGCTACTGGACATGGCCGAGCGAAAGCCGCGGTTGCACGAGGAAAAGGAAGTAAACATAAACTCTAAGCTGTGGAACTCGCTGTTTGATTACCAAAAGGATGGTGTGCGACGTATCATTCACCAATTTAATGGGCGCTGCCTGCTGGCCGACGAGATGGGCCTTGGCAAGACTATGCAGGCGGTGGCAGTGCTTTTGCATTACGACTGTCCATCACTGGTTATCTGCCCCAGCTTCTTGCAGACTAACTGGTGCCGAGCTTTGGAACCGTACACGGATAAGGTCCAGGTGTGCTCCTACGGTCAAGTGCCTCTGCACGGCACGTATGGTTTCGTAGTCGTGGACGAGGCTCACTACCTAAAGTCGCTGGAGTCTCAGCGTACACAAAAGATACTTCCGCTGCTGCTGCAAGCGCCCAAGGTGGTCCTGTTAAGCGGCACACCGTGCCCGAATCGCCCTGAGGAGCTGTACGCGCTACTTAGCGCTTTACGACCTAAACTTGTGCGGACCTTCACAGAGTTTGCTTATCGCTACTGCCGGCCGCGGCGCACTCCATTCTGCCACTTTGACACGCGCGGCTCTGACAGGCCGGAAGAGCTGAAGTGGCTGCTAGGGAGGGGGTTTTGGCTACGCCGGACAAAGGCCGCGGTGCTACCGCAGCTGCCAGCAAAGTGCATGCGAGTGCTGTACTGCGACACTGACCCCCTCTGCTCTCCCGTAATGGCAGATCTGCAGGGCAAGCTGGACACAGCAATGACCAAAGGTAGCAAGCTAGCGCAGAAACTGATCACAGAGATGTACCGCGAGACGGCGCGCGCTAAGAGCAGCGGCGCAGTGCAGCTGATTGCCAGCCGGCTGGCGGGCGTACAGGACCCGGTCATTATTTTTGCGCACCACCAAAGCGTGCTGGACGCGCTGCAAGCAGGTATGCCGCCCTGTCTGGCTGTAGCACGTGTTGATGGGGGTACGCCTGTGCACAGGCGGCAGGCTATCGTGGACCAAATGCAGGCGGGGCGGCTGGACGTAGCGCTTCTTTCGATGGCGGCAGCGGGTGTGGGCCTGACAATGACGCGCGCGTGCACGGCCTACTTTGTTGAGATACCGTGGTGCCCGGCGGTGCTGAGGCAGTGCGAAGACAGGATACACAGAATAGGTCAGCTCTCGCAGTGCAACATTTATTACATTTTGGCGCACGGAACGCTGGACGCGCACGTGTGGCGCACTATTCATCGGAAGGAGCTTGTTGCCTCGCGTATAGGACAGTAGAGACGCGTGACTGCCCGTTGTTCACCGTGCTGCACCACATTCGCGGCACGCATTCTGGTGCCATATCGGTGATTTCGTTTAAAACAGTGTTAACGCATGACTGAATGTTTTCGGCCTGGCATTTATAACCAGCGGTACGCCCGCGGCGCCGAAACGTAGCCTGCCGCTCATTAGAGAATACAGAGTGGATGGTGGTAGGGCGCGACGAGCCGTAGACAATTACGTTCTGCAGCCAGCACAGCAGCTGCTTTGTGTCTTCGGTGTCGGCGGCGTCGGCTAGGCTCTTTAAAACACTGGCCGGTACAACAGGCACATTGTCCATGTGGTCAACCGGCACATTTCTCAATATAGGCACCCCCACAGTGCGCTCGGCACATTGCCTGTATAGCGCTCGCGCAGCGTACTGCATCTGATGCGAGCGCGTGAGGCCGACGGCAGCCAGCATGTTTTGCAGGGGCACCGGTAGATTAACGTTGCCAAGCTCAAGCGCTCGGTCCTCCGGCCAATGGCGAGCGTGCAGTGCGATGTCGTGCGCCGCGCAGCCGTCCACGATACGCAGCATGTTATACACAGGGAGCGGCATCACTTCGCCTAGCAGTGAGGTCCACTCTGACCAGTCAAATTTACAATGGGTGTGCATACGGTGCCAGTTTAGGTTCTCCAGCACGGATGACATTTAACAAATGTTTTCGGACGCAAACACTGCGGATGTCGTCCGCCGCAAGCTGTTCTGGGAGACATTTGTGATTGCGCTAGCATCCTACATTAAGCACGACCGTGCCTCGGCTACACGTGCAGAAACGTGTGAATCATCGGAAGCTTGAAGCGCGATTCGCCCAGCTGCGTGGCCTGCCGAATAGCGACACCGTTGTCGCTACGCTCGCCCTTGCCCAGGCCCTGAAAAACCCAGCCGACGCATAACGGGCGCTTAAACGTCATATGCGCAATAACCTGCTCTGACCACCACACCTTTACGGGCTTATAGTTGTAGCTGCGATTACTGTCGTCGCGGCCCTCGCTGTACGGCAAAAGCTGCCAGCGCGTGCTGCTGTTTTTGTATATTTGGTCGGTAGGGCCATCAACGTTCGCCGCCGCCACCGTTTTGTTTTCTCCGCCATCGTTTGGCTTAATTGTGTAGAAGTCAGTGTCGTCGTTTTGATCCACCACCGTACCTTCGGCATATGGTCGATGATCATTGCCGTTTTCGTTCTTAAACCTTACTTGCGTTCCTGGAAGGAAATTGCAGCTTTTACGTTTGGGCTTGCTCGCCATAACGTCGAGGTTATGGCGGTATGCGTGACCCATGTCCAGCTCGCGCCACGCGAGATACAGGTGTGAACCCGCGCGGGCATTCTCCCAATAGTTAAACATACGAGTAGAGCCGCGCACGTCGATATTAATGATGCGGTCAGGCACAAGAGCATTGCCGCCACGGGGGTTTTTTGCTCTCGGCTGCTCGTTAGACGCCGCCGAGCTGTTGCGCATGACACCAATGAAATTCCACGATTCCACCATCTGAAATTGCTTGTATTGTGGGTCTGTTGACGACATAACTGTATTCAGGACGGGAAGGTTGGCTAAAAGGGTGTGCCGGCGCGTGTGCACGGATGATTCCTTGTTTAAAGCACTGGCATTGGTGTCGTCGTTATTACGCCCCGTATATACAAACATAAGGTCACCGGCGTGAAAGGTCTGCTCCCAGCCGCACGACCATTTGCGAGCAATGAAGGGGTAGGTCGCGACGGGGTTAATAAAGGTCTGCTTCACGCGGTTGTGCACGGAAGGAGTGGTACCGCCAAGCGTACCCTCGGCCGGGGCGGCATGCGGTGCAAGGGCACCAAGAATGGCGCTGTAGCCATCGTCTGGCTTGGGGTTGCCAAGTATGGTGGTGTTCATCGCTTACCGTGTACAGAGTTATATAGTGCATTTGCGCACGTCGTAGCGGCCGCCGATGACCCCGCCCATCTCTATGCACATATGTACCCAGGTGCTGTATGCAAGCGTCGCCAATTGGCAGCGCACATGCTTTGTGCCCCACGACACCAGAAACCATTCGCCATGGACGTAGATGCGCGGCCATGCACACTTCGAGTTCTTTCGGTAGACCGCGGGGGACATCAGCACCTGCGTGGCCCAGTCAAAGCCAAGCCGACCAAGGTACCGACCGTGTATAATAGAAAAGTAGACGTGCGAGATTAGACCCGCGTTATAGATCTCGGTGACAGTGCCGTACATGAGCTTGCTGTGTGTGCGGTTGTTCCACTCGCCAGTCCGCAGCGACTGCAAGACGGCACTGCTGGACTTGCTGCCACTGTAGTAGTGGGCGCACACGTGCGCCTCGCCAGCGCGCACCTCGAGTTGTTGTGCAATCTTAATGGCGCCGCGGCGCACGTCCGGCACCACGAGCGACTTTTCAATGTCGTACTCCCTTAGCCACGCGTTGTCTTGATCTCGTGGCAGCACCTCCTCTGTGCTGGCGACGTGCGCTACAGCCGACCACCACTGGAAAAAGTGCGCGGCGTAGCGGACGTGCCACTCCGGCTGCTCGCTGGCAAAGATACGGGTAGCCACCGCCTGCTCCATACGCTCCACATCGCTTATTGTGGGCACAAATGGCGCGGCATTGGCGGCGTCCATGGGGCATGGTGGCAGGGGCGCGGGCAAAGGCTCGTATGTGTTGGCGATGGTGAGCCAGCGTAGCAGTACGTGCGCGCCGTCGCGTGCGGCAGGTTTCTCGTCTTTGTACAAGTGCAGCAGATCATTTGCCGAGGCCTCACGATGTCGTGCCGCGCGCTTGCGCTTGCTAAGCATTGTGATGTTTGTCCACCCATAGTGCTTTGTCATCACGTCCCTGCTTATGACATCCGAGCACGGCGGTTGCGAACTTAGTGATAACAGTATTAACTACAGTGAGCTTTGTATTGATCCTGACAACTACGCGCTTGAGGAGCCGTGCACGGCGGCCGAGACCATGCTAGATCGCTCCATGCGCACGGGAGACATCGCGCTGCGCTGCTACATCGAGGAATACGGCGAGGACACGGCGCAGAAGACGTGGGCCACGCTCTCTATACAGCAGAAGAAAAGCTTTCAGCGATTGCCCGTAGTTGAGGAGCCATCGGTGCCGTCAGGTTGTTTCTTCTTGCGTCTCTTCGATGGCACAGTACGCAAGATCGACGATCACGACGCGCGAAAGCACACTATGTTTGCACTACAGGCTCTTTAATATACAACTGGGCAGCCTCCTCGTGCTAATTTAACAAATAAGCCGTAGGTTCAACGCGCCACCAAAAGTCGTCCTGATCGTCAAGCGCATCGGCGTCTGCGCTCAGCTCACACACGGAAACTACGCCCAGCCCACTAGCCGTCGAGTCAAAGAGCAGGGAGAAATAGACCTTGTCCGAGATTAAATCCAGAACCCAACCAGCTATCATTTTTTATTTAAATTTGAATTTGCCGACACATTTAAATTCGCAAAACGATGGTTTGGCGTGTGTCACTCGGTAAACTGCTCTTCGTCGCGACCTTCACCGCGTGCACTGCTTCGTACAGCGACGGCGGAGCAATTTCAAAGTGGTCTTGCGGTTTTGTCTGGCAGGTAAAGGCGCGCCACGTGGGCGCGTGCTTCACGCAAGGTGCACTCGTCAGAAAGCTGTACCAGCCCGGCTGGCACGCGAAGATGCCACTCGTGACGGGCTGTTACAACGTGCCAATTCAGCCTGTCATTGAAGAGTACCGGAACGTCGAGTGCGGTGCCAAAGGGACGCATGTCCCGCTCGTCATTCCCGTAATTCGCGTAAAGTACCAGGTTCCTGAGCACAAGGTGCTCGATATTCTTGAGCGTGATGGGCGGTCCTTTGAGGACCGCCACATTGAGGATCACCTGTATAATGACGTTAACCGAAAGTGCTCTTCCATGACCGTCGACGAGGTGCACACGGAGAAGTTTGCCGAGCTCGAAGATATAATCATGCACGATCTCGTCGTGAAGAACACGAATACGAGCATTCTTATTCTCGATGTTAACGTGCCGCGCAAGGTAACGCTGCCGGAGGAGTACGCGCGGGGCTACGCGACGCGCGCCCAGACGCGTACCGCGATCGACATCCGCCAGAAGCAGATTCTCGAAGCAAAGGCGGAAGCAGAGAAGAATGTTATTAAGGCCGAGAGCACGAATCGCATCGACATTCTCTCGGCGGAGAAGAACGCAAGTCTTGTGGCGATTCAGGCCAACGCCACCCGTGTCAAGGATCTGGCGGATGCGCGGAACAAGGCGCGCATCCGCAACGTGGATGCGGAGGCCGAGCTTTACCGAGCCAAAAAGATTGCAGATGCAAAGCGGTTTGCGACGATCGCGCAGGCTCAGGCGGACAAGGAGTCGGCAATTCTGCAAGCGGACGCCGAGCTGATCATTCGCAAGAAAAAGGCGGAGGGCAACAAGGACTACCTCACACCGGAGCTGCTGGAGCTGGAGCGCATCGGCGCTTGGGCAACACAAAAACCCGCCATGTTCCTTCCGTCTGAGGCGGCACTACAGTTTTGGGAACCCACCTTTGGCAAGACTATTGCCCCGAAGAGCCCTATCATGTCGTCCGCCGCAGCTGCGTAACGTGTCCGGTGTCGCAAGTGTGGAAGAGAGGGGCACATGGTTTCCAAATGCACCTCCACTTCTCTCGCTCCATGGCTGCGAGAAGTGCGAGAAACCGCGCGACAGTGACTGGTAATTTATCATTTATGAATGCCGCACATTATTTACTTAAACGTCCCTTACGTACCTACCTCTCAAAAGCGGCACCGGCACACGCGAGGCGGCCGCACCTATGATCCGTGCAGCGAGCAGAAACGCGACTTTCTGCGGCTGTGCCAAAGCATTAGCGCGCCGCCGGTAGACGAGCACATGCACGCCCCAATCGGCTGTATGCTGACATTTACATTTGCCCGGCCGTGCAGCCATCGCACGTCGAAGGGCGTGCTTCGTAAGTCGGCACCGCTGTGTCACGTGTACAAGCCCGACGCGGACAATCTGGCCAAGTTTGTCATGGATGCGCTCAACGGAGTTTACTACAAAGACGACTCGCAAATATGCGCGCTACAAGTCTTGAAGCGCTACGGCGACGAGGGCAGTGTGCGTATCGAGCTTGAATATGGCACTGGGGATGGTGCGCGAACGCGCTGGAGAGAAGGGCCAGTTTTTCATAACAGAACTTAATTACACCAGGTATGCAGGGCTCAATTTAAGGTATTCCTCGTCCTCGCGCGGTTCGCCGCCTACCGAGGCGATGTGCGATCTCGCAAGTCATGAATAGCAGTTAGGTCCTATATATCTGTACAACGGGATGACGAAGGCAATGTCCTATGTATCGCGTAATGATCGGGAGGGGAAACTTAAAAAGTATTTAGTTTTTGAACGCGAGATAACACCAGAAGAGATGTACCACGATGATGACAGCAAGCGTTATGTAATCACCCAATGTGGAGTCGATATTAACCGCACTTACGTATTTGAAATGGTGCCGTTTCGCGTAAT
>VMHT01151714.1_pt1 | contig 22223 bp, 35 predicted proteins | sample 4693611 | NCBI WGS metagenome assembly VMHT01 (sample SAMN12280063, study PRJNA550983) | marine metagenome | isolation source: seawater sampled from same location over 5 years 0.02-0.2 micron viral filtrate | place: USA: collected off the coast of southern California halfway between the port... ...
AACGAAATATTTCACGCATTTAGAGAACGTGAAAGAAAAATCAAGGAAGCCATAACTTTTTTGAAAAAAAACGAATATGTAATCTATAAAAAAACCAAAGTATGAAACTAGGAGATTTAGTGTATTACTTCACGAAGTATACAGGTATTAGGTGGATCTGGAAAAAAATTAATCCAAATTGTGAATGCGACAAACGAAGAGAAGAGTGGAATCAAATAAAAATAAACCGATGGAAGAATTAGATAAAAAGGATTGGGAAAAATTTAGATCTAAAAATACTGATCGTGTTAGTAAAGTAGAAGTAGAATTAATTTCAGAGTTACACGCAAAATATTATAATCACAAATATAATGTTCCTTGTAGTTGTAGTCCAAAGACCTTACAAAAATGGATAGACGACTTAAATCAAGTCTATGTCATTAAGTAATGTACACAAATTAGAAAAGGCGGTTATATTATTGTTGAATTCATTTGATGGGTGGAATCTTACACACACAGGAGGTAGTTACAGCTACTATGATGCAGAGGGGTATACTCCAAAAGGACACAAGTGTGTTATAGAAATGAAGTTTCGTAAAAAATACTACGAAAGCAAGATGTTGGAAGTAGACAAGTATAATCGTCTTATGGCATTACCAGAAGATATAGTTAAGATCTACTTTGTAAGTGATCCTAAAGGAACATATTTTTTTTGGTTAGACGGAATAGATAAATTAAAATCTGTAGAAAAATATTGTCCAAAAACTACAATGTGGGACAATGGTAAAAAGAAAAAGAACGTGTATTTGTTAACTGAAGATCTAGCATCTTATGTGCATAAATCAAGTGACATTTAAAAAATTGCTAATAAACTGTTGATAAATCAATTATTTTCATTAAGTTTATACTTTAATCTTTAAAAATAAACAAATGAACGAAGAGCAGTTACAAAAATTAATCAAGGATCAAGAATGGGCATTGAATTATCATTCTGACAAACTTATTGAAGCACAGGGTTTAATGGCTTTGTATACTGAAACACTAGCAAAATTAATTGTAGATGAATAAGTATATCAATACAACGTTAGACCTGCAACATTCTGTAGATACTCAGTTAGTATTAGAACTATTAATGAAATGGGGAAAAGCCAAGCCAGATAATATAGAATTGAAAGAGGTGTCAAAGGCATTTATGAATATAATTTTTTACACTAATAAACTCAGTATGGAGCGTTGGGGGTACGAAAAATATTGTAGTGATGCTAGAGAAGAACGTAATCGTGCTATTCTTAGAACGAGAAGCGCAGAGGAAGAAATAAACAAATTAAAAGAACAATTAAAACAAGTAAATTATGAATTATGATGACTGGTTAGTACAAATGGAACACGATTATCGTGGGTGGAACGATTCTTTCGAATGTCCAGAATGCGGAGGAGATACAGAACGTGAGGGGCAACCTTGTAGCAGTATATGTTTTGAAGCATCAATGTTATGAAAACAGGCACAATAGACTATCCGCCTTTAATAAACGAACAGGCATTGTACGTTGGCGGTATGCGAGATATTACTAATGCCTATATGAATGAGTTGCACCCTAAATACAAAAGAGGTAACCTGCAAGTAGATCAATTAGGTTGTAAGTGCGAGATGATTGTTCAATATCATTTCTGGGCAAAAAATTTAAAATACGACGCAGATCAAATGTTAGGAGGTAGACCAATTGCTAGTTATGATATAATGGTTCATCAAATGCAAATAGACGTAAAGGGGATCTGGTCATACCAAACAGAATTACGAGTTAATTACGATGCTCATAAAAAGGATAAGGACGTTTCACACTATATGTTTATACAACCTATTTCAGAAAGTCTAGAAAACGACAAAGCATCTTGGTGGTTATACGCAAAATCAGATATAGATAAATGGCAAGTTAAAGAATTAAAATACAGCAAAGCATATACTAAACAATTATGAAAACAAAAAAAACAAGTTGGAAGCAATTACCAAGTGGGGTTTATTGCAGATCAGTAAACGGAAGAGTTGAGGTATTAACACCTCAAGAATATGAAAACTTACATAGTGAGTGGTGGTTAAACGTTTTAAAGAAATATTTTATATGAAAATAAAACTGTTAGACGGCAAGATGTACGATAAGAAATTGCTGTTAGATAATATGTACGAAGATGAGTTCTACTATGGAGAGTTAAACAAACTAGCATTATCGTCTAGTTCACTAAAGTTATTGTTAGAGAGTCCTAAAAAATACTACTATGTAACTAAGTATGGTAATAATTTAGATACTCAAGGAATACGTGACGGCAGACTATTGCACACGTTAGTTCTAGAACCAGATAAGTTCGAGCAATTTCATTTTGTTGACGTACAAAGTAAAAACACTAAAAAGTACAAGGAAGCAAAAGCAGAGTATGGTATGGTCTATACTATGAAAGAAAAGTCAGATGCAGAACGATTAGCTGATGCACTACTAAGAAACGACATAGCAATTGATATGTTAAAAGATACTGAGTTTGAAGTACCTGCGATCAATAATGTGTTCGGCTATCCGTTTAGAGGTAAAGCAGATATACTTTCCAAAAATGGTGTTTGCGACATCAAAACCACAACTGATATACGTGCATTCAAGTATAGTGCATTACGTTACGGATATGATGTACAAGCGTACCTGTATTGCGAGTTATTCAACAAAAAGTATTTTGACTTTAAGTTCTTGGTATTAGACAAGGGCAGTCTAGACATAGGTGTGTTTGAATGTAGTGAGGAGTTCTACTTAAAAGGCGAGGAAAAAGTAAAGTTTGCAATAGAACGATACAAGGAATACTTCGCAGGTAAAGACTGGACAACTACAGAGATAGCAGAGCAGTTAGACAATTACATTATTAAAGATATATTATGACAGTATTACAAAAAAGGATAGCGGACAAGGTACGTTCAGTTACTGGTGTTGATCCGTTTGTAAACACACGGAAAAGAGAATATGTAGAAGCAAGATCTTTGTTGGTGTTTATATATTACAAAGTATGCAGGTTAAACTACACGCAGATCACTAGATTGTTTCAAAGTCAAGGTAAGGATATGCACCACGCAACAGTAATACATTCGTTAAGAAATTTCGATATGTATAAAAAATTCAATCCTTTGTTTAACGAACTAGTAACAGATGTCCTAGCACAAGATAGTTGGGGATCTACAACACAAAAAACTGAGTACATTAAACAACGTTTAGACAACGCTCCTAAAGAAGTAGTAGAGGACGTATACACAATAATATCAAACGAATATAGAATATGAAAGCACCAAAAAAAATTTTAGTAATATCCCCTCACATAGATGACGAAGTATTAGGAGTTGGTGGTTATATGGCTAAAGATCATATAGAAGCAGATGTATTGTTAGTTAATTACACTTTGGAAAGATTGTATGAACACAACAATATGAAAAAAATAGTAGGCGTAAACAACACGTTTACCTTGTATGATGATAAAGATGGTAAAAACGATTTAATGCCTAGTCTGGATCTTATAAAGTATATAGACAATTTGTTGGAGTTCAATGAATATGACGAATTGTTCATTCCGTATAAAAGTCATCATCAAGATCATCAAAAAATTTACGATTGTTGTTTAGCGGCAATTAGACTAAGACAAGATGTATCGCCAGTTCCGTTAGTTGCAATGTATGAATACCCTTTTATCAATGAAACGCCAAACGGAGGTGCTTGGTATGTAAACATTGATGATACTATAAATAAAAAAGTAGAAGGATTTCTAGAAAACAAATCGCAGTTAAAAAGAAAACCTGCTCCGTTAAATAAAGAAAGTGTATTAACGTTAGCTAAAATGAGAGGTATGGAATGTGGATCAGAATATGCTGAAAAATTTTATATAGTTAGACTTATTACAAAATGATAGTTACAGCACATCAGCCAGAATTTATGTCTTATGTAGGTTATTTCGATAAGATATGTAAAGCAGACAAATTAGTAGTATTAGACTCGGTTGCTTATAGGAAAAACTATTTTCAAAACAGGAATCAGATACTAGGCAAAGATGCACAAAAATGGATTACAATACCAGTACAAAAATATAGTTTAGGTACTAGAATAGCAGATATAAAAATAAACCACGATTTGCATTGGCAGAAAAAAATGATTACAACAATAAAACAGTCTTATGCAAAGGCAAATTTTTTTGACCAGTATTTTCCGAAACTAGAAAAGTTGTTAATTCAAAAAGACGAATACTTATGGCAGTATAATTTAAGGTTCTTGGATTTTTTCTTAAATGAATTAGGTATTGATATACAAAAAATAATGTCTAGTAGTTTGGATCTTCAAGAAAGTAAAGATAAAATGGTGTTAGAATTGTGTGTTAAAACAAAAGCCGATACATACGTAGCAGGTATTTCTGGAAAAGACTATCTAAATGAAAACGACTTTAAAAAAGCAGGTGTAAAATTATACCATCACGATTATATACAAAAGCCATATAAACAGTTTAAACACAAGTTTGTGCCATATATGTCGGTGTTGGATTTATTAATGCACGAAGGAAGTCAATCTAAAAATTATATAAACAGTAAATTATGAAAGTTAGAAATTACAAAATCACGGATTTAAAAAAAGCAGAGTACAATCCTAGACAGTTAAAAAAGGAACAGTACCTGCAAATCAAAAAGAGTATAGAAACATTCGGTTTCGCAGAACCGCTAGTAATTAATACCCACAAGGATAGAGAAGGTGTTATTATAGGTGGACATCAAAGGTTTAGAATTGCAAAAGATCTAGGTTTTAGAGAAGTTCCTTGTGTTGAATTAGATTTAGAACCAGAAAAGGAAAAGGAATTAAATATTAGATTAAATAAAAACACAGGAGAATTTGATTTCGATTTATTAGCAAACTTATTTGATAAGGAGTTTCTTTTAGATGTAGGTTTTAAAGAAGGGGAGTTAGGAATGTTCTTAGATGACTATGAAGATGAGTTTTATAAGATAGATGACACTAACGCAGAAATGCCAGTAATACCTAAATTCTCGGAAAAATATGATTGTGTTATAATTACAAGTGACAACGAAATAGATACAACGTACTTAGAAACAGTATTAGAAATAAGTAAGGCACAAAGTTATAAGAATCAGCATATGGGTAAGGCAATGGTATTAACAGTTAAAGACTTTCAGAAATTATGGGCATCAAAATAGAAGTAATAATTCCATCGCACAAAAGAGCAGGTAGAGTTCCTACTCTTAAAGCAATAGATAACGCAAAATTATGTGTGCCTAATTCACAAAAGGAAGAATACGAATCACACCACCCAAATACGGAAATTATAGGACACCCAGACAGTGTAATAGGTTTGACAGCAAAACGTCAATGGATATACGAAAACTATCCAAACGTATTTATGATTGATGACGATATAAAAAACTTTATGAGATTATATATAGAGAAAGGAGAAGATGCTAAAATGTTACCAGACGAAGCGTATGAATTAGTGCAATGGTTAGGTAATGTAGCAAAATTAATGGGGTGTTATTTGTTTGGTGTAAATAAAAATCCAAGTCCTGCTCAATATATGGAGTACAAACCTATCAAACGAACTGGTTATATAGGTGGAACTATTGGTATGTTAGAGGGATCAAAATTGTATTATGATACAGATATGCAGGTAGTAGAGGACTATCAAATATGTGCGTTAAACGCTTATTACCATAGGCATAGTTTTATTGATACTAGATTTTCGGTAGTAGGTACTGATACATTTGGGAATGTAGGTGGTTGTGCTAGTTACAGAACTAAGGAAGTAGAAAAAAATGATACGTTAATGTTAAGGAAAAAATATGGAGAGATCATTGGACTAAAAAAAGATACTCAATTAGCATCAAGAAAACACGAATTTATGAGAACCTTGAAAGTGCCATTTTGATATCTAATTTAATTTTTGTACATTTGTGTAAACTTTAAACAAAAAAACAATGGCAGATTTTACAATGCAAACTAAAAAAGGTTATGATTTCTTTGAAGTATCATCGTCTTTTCAAAAATCAATTCGTAGATGTATGGAAGAGGAATCTCTATACTGGGCAATCGAATTGTGGGAATCCAATTACAAGGAATACGTATGGAAACGTATGTTAATTATCGCATCGGAAGATGTAGGTATTGCTGAACCTAATATGGTTACAAATATTTGGTCTTTGTATCAAGTTTATACATTATTAGCAAAGAAAAAGGACAAGCATTGTCCAGAAAAATTACATTTTGTACAGGCAATAGTTATGTTAGCTAGGTGTAAAAAATCCAGATATATTGATATGATATTGTGCCAAAAATTTATGTCGCACAAAAATACGTATTTGGAAATACCAGAATGGGCGTATGATATGCACACCAGAAAAGGACGTAAAATGGGTAGATCTGGTAAAAACGGAATCGCTCATTTTTATGAATCCTCAGCAAAAATAAATAATAACGGAAATGTAGCAGGGGAAAAGGAATTGTTCGAGCAGGTAATGGAAACCGAAATGAATGAGTTCAAACCAAAAGTCCCTGCAAATTTATTCGATACAGATCAATAATATGAAAAGCAAAGAAAAATTTTTAGAAAACTTTAAATTGTCGTTAGGTAACATTAGTATAAGTTGTGAAGCGTCTGGCATATCTCGTCAGACGTATTACAATTGGACAAAGCAAGATGCGGATTTCTCAAGTCAATGTAGAGATATTGAAGAACGTAATCTAGATCTAGCAGAAATGAAATTGCTAAGTGCTATTAGGGAAGGTAAAACCGCAGAGTTATTGTTTTACTTAAAGACCAAAGGCAAGAAGCGAGGATACGTAGAACGCCAAGAGATAACAGGAGCAGAAGGACAGCAATTGTTTGAAGTACGAATCATAGATACAGCAGATCAACTTGAAAGTAATACACACGAACAAAGTATTCCGACACTTACAACAGGACAGGAGTAAGATAGTAGTACAGCAAGGTGGTACACGTTCTGGAAAAACGTATAACATTTTGATGTGGATCATTTTCGCCTATTGTCAACAAAACAAGGGTAAGATGGTTACTGTCGTGCGTAAATCATTTCCTGCTGTTAGGGGTACTGTTATGCGTGACTTTTTTCAGATCCTGCGAGATTACAATATGTACTCAGAAGATTTGCATAGCAAGTCTAATAATGAATATGTAATAGAAGGTAACACTGTCGAGTTTATTTCATTAGACATACCGCAAAAGATACGAGGTAGGAAACGTGATCTGCTATTTGTAAATGAAGCAAACGAATTAAACTTCGAGGACTGGCAACAGTTAGTATTCAGAACAACGGAACAAATCATAATAGATTACAATCCATCGGAGGAGTTTCACTGGATATATGACAAAGTATTAACTAGAGATGATTGCTCTTTTTATCAGACTACGTATCTAGATAATCCGTTTCTGCCAGTTCAGATCGTAGAAGAGATAGAACGACTTAAAGAAACAGACGAGAACTACTGGAGAGTATACGGACTAGGAGAACGTGGTCAGAGTCGATCTCTTGTATTTACTTTCAGTACGATACCTAGTATACCACCTAGAGCAAAACTAATTAGCTACGGACTGGATTTTGGATTTAGTAATGATCCTACAGCAATGGTCGGTACTTATATGGAAGGCGACAATATCTATGTAAACGAATTGATATATCGTACAGGTATGACAAACCAAGATATAGCAAATGAATTAGGTAAACTAGGACTAGATAGGCGTGATGAGGTTTTTGCAGATAGTTCTGAACCTAAAAGTATAGAAGAGATCCATCGAATGGGTTGGAATGTAAAGTCGGTAAGCAAAGGAACGATCAATCAAGGTATAGATATGTTACGAAGGTACAAGTTGCATATAACAGAAAGCAGTAGTAATGTCATAAAGGAGATGCGAAACTATAAATACATTGAAGATAAAAACGGAGATCTAACTAACAAGCCGTTAGATAAATACAATCACGCTTGTGACGCTCTCAGATACTCAGTAATTAACAAACTGAACAGACCAAACTACGGAACATACGCTATTAGATAAAAAAAAAGATTTTTATTTTGACACTATTGTAAACATTCGTACGTTTATACCAACAAACAAATAAACAAAAAAAACATTATGAGTGATTTTCAAAACATTAGAATAATCTGGGAGTTCATCAAGGACGAGTTAGACCTAGAACCTACAAAGGAAGAAATGTCAGTTTTACTTACAGAGATGGATATGGAATATGATGTCTATGCTGAACTAGATGGCGGAGAATGGCGTGTTATACACGAGGACGTTATAGACGACATAGCAACAGACGAAATCAAAGACTTAGTACAAGACTGCTACCTTAATGGAACAGACTTAGATAAACACTGGTGGATAGAGATCGATTGGGAGAAAACTGCAAGGAACTGTATTACAGCTGATGGGTACGGACACCACTTCTCTTCGTACGATGGTAATGAGTTTGAACTCAATGGGTGGTATTTCTTTAGGGTAAATTAGTTTACATATTTGTACAATTAAAATATTATCTGTAAGTTTAATAAACAAAAAAACAAAACAATGTCAGCATTTCAAATTTTCGGTTATCACAAAGACTATTGGATCAATGGTAAATATGTAGGTCATATTCGTATGGCAGAACCAGATCGGGATCTTCACGGATACTCTGGACGTATTACAGAGGTTCTAACGCAACCAATTCAATTAAACAACAAAACACTACCTGTAGGGGTAAAAGTAACACACGAGTGCATTCCATTGTGTGGAAAAATCAAGGGAGCAACACTCAATGATAGATTGCAGGTATTAAAAGAGCATTATCAAAATTCACCTTATAAACAAAAATAGTATGAGAACACAAGCAGACGATCTAAGAGTCGAGAAACAAAACCTATTAGGTATTATGGCACATATCGAAAAACTGGGAGCAACCGATACAGATATGTACAAGTATTATCAAAACCGCTACTATGATGTAGTTAGCACAATAAACAACATACGATGACTAGATACGAACAAGACCAAAAGGTAGCTATCAAAATAAACGATGGCATTGCAACAAGAGCGTGGTACAACTTAGTAGTTAGTATCAGAGATGTAAAATTATGGAAGGCAGGTATGAAACCTCACAGGCATTGGCGGATCACTGACGTTAAAAATTACTTTGGAGTTAAAGGTAATACGCAAAAGGTTCTAGACCAGTTAGTTACATTAAAAGAAGAGTACGAAACAGGCAAAACAAATTTGACAAATTAGACACCTATAAAAAAAGGAACAAATGAAAGAAGCATTTATATTAAAAACAATATCGTTACACTCTAGTCCAGACGTAGTTCATATTGAATCTATAGGATACGATCAAAGCGAAGCATTAATGATTGAGTATGACGCAAGAGCATTGTTAGAGGATATACCTTCATTGTATAGAATGGCAAAGCAATCAATCGAACAAGGAGAAAAATACGAACGTAAGAAATACAAAGAGTTTGAAAAACAACTAGCAGAAGATTTCAAAGGTAAGCGTGGTAGACCACGTAAGTAGTGATTATTTTTTAGTTAATGACTGGGGTAGCAGAGATGTTGCCCCTTTTTTATGTCTAGTACAATTGTCGTTAGTAATTTGTTATATATAATATAAAGCGATCTAAGATGCAAATAGAAATAGAAGTACCCTCTAACCTATCGGAAATAACTTTACAGCAATACACACGTTATTTAAATCTCATAGAGGTTAATCAAGACGTAGAACACATAGACAAGTTTATGTCGTTGAAGATGTTAGAAATCTTTTGTAATGTTCCGTATAAGTCAGCATTAGAATTAAAAATAACTGATGTAAACAGGGTAGTGGATCACATAGTAGAACTGCTAAATCAAAAACCAGAACTAGTACAAACGTTTACAATTGGAGATACAGAATTTGGTTTCATTCCTAAGTTAGACGATATGACATTTGGGGAGTATATAGATTTAGATCAGTTTCTAGGTAACTGGGAGAATATGTATAAAGCAATGGCAGTATTATACAGACCAATCAACAAGCGAGTAGGTAAGTTTTATAATATAAAAGAATACTCTGGGGACAGCTACTGGGAAGCAATGCAGTTAACACCATTAGACGCAGTATTAAGTTCTACACTTTTTTTTTATCATTTAGGGATCGACTTGTCGAAACTTATGACGAACTCTTTACTGGAGAATCAAGCGGAAGTAACCTTGCCAAAGGATTTGGAAAAAAATGGGGTTGGTATCAATCAGTTTACGCACTCGCTCAAGGAGATGTTAGACGATATGAAAATATAACTAGTATGAATATGCACACGTGTTTATTAGCACTTAGTTTCGAAAAAGAAAAGCAAGAAATAGAAAACAAGAACATACAAAATAAATTTAAGAGATGAGTTTAGCAAAAGGAAGTAGAGCATTCTATAGATTAACCGAAGCAGTAAGGGATTTCTTATTAACCTTAGATGACGTTAATACAGTAACCTTTGGCGATATAACGGAGGTTGACTTGAATAAGCACACTATATTCCCTTTGTCGCACGTAATGGTAAACAACGTAACCCTAAGTGATGGAACACTAACGTTTAGCGTAACAGTATTAGCAATGGACGTAGTACACGAGGATAAAGAATTGAACACAGGAAATGTAGACGACACTTATTTTGGTGTAGATAACGAACAAGACGTATTGAATACTCAGTTAGCAGTAACTAACTTATTGAACCAGTCTTTGTCTAGGAAATCGTTAAGAGGTAATGGATTTGAATTAACTGGATTAGGATCTTGTGAACCATTTACAGATAGATTTGAAAACAAGTTAGCAGGTTGGGCATATACGTTCTCAGCGTTTGTAGCAAACGATATAAACATATGTGAGTAATGGATTTGTTAAACACTAAGAAAGCATTAAAGGTTTGGACTGATATAGTAATAGACAGAGCCAAGCGTAATCTTATTAGACAAGACAAGAACGCTAGTGGTAAATTACTAGAAAGTCTAAAGTCTGGAGAACCTATTTATAAAGATGGAGTATTGTCTACCGACATACAAATGGAAAACTACGGAGTCTTTGTTGACAAGGGGGTTAGTGGTATAAATAAAAAGTATAACACTCCCTATTCGTATAAAAAGAAGATGCCACCGCCTAGTAAACTAGATAAGTGGACAATACGTAGAGGTATAGCACCACGTGACGAAAAGGGTAAGTTCTTACCTAGAAAGTCTGTTTTATTTTTAATAGCTAGGGGGATCTATAGGAATGGTATGAAACCAACGTTGTTCTTAACTACTCCGTTTAATAGAATGAAAAAGGAATTGCCTGTATCATTAGCAACAGCATTTACAGAAGATGCAAAGGCAGTATTAACAATAGAAATAAATAAATAAAAAATGGCAAACGTATTTGTAAGAAGTCCGTATTATATAAACGCACAGAATTCTCAAGCGATAGGCGGATATGCAATATTAACTATTAGTACAAGTGGCACAGTCCGTTATACAATTAAAAAAAACACAAGTAGTAACGGAGCAGTATTGTATGAAATATCAGAATTGTTGAGAGATTACCTAGATCAAGTATTGTATTCAGAAAACGGAGGTTATGGTGTATTTTCTCATAGCATTACTTATAATACAGTTTTGCAATTTTACAATAGTTCTGGTAACTCGGACGGTAGTGCTGTAGCACAAAGTGGGTTTTGTATTGATGCTTATGGTTATTATATGGAGGGGTATAATCCATCTACGACACGAGGATTAATGCAAAGTAATAATATTATATATCGTTTACGTAATTCAGATTGTACAATACCAATTGACATAAACAACGCTACAAAACTTGTTTGGCTAAACAATGGAGAAATTATAGAAACTAGATCAATACCAAATAATAGTTGGGTGTTTAGTTATTACTCTAATAGACTTTATGGTGCAGATTCATTCAAAGAAAGAATACAGATAGCAGGAGGAACGTATGAAGATAACCAATGTATTTATAAATTCTTAGATACTAATGAATTGTTTGATGTAGATGAGGTTAGGGTAGAAACAACAGACGGACTTAAAATACTGAAAGTCATAACATTAGAAGAGTGTAGATATAAACCAGTTAAGTTAACATTCTTTAACCGATGGGGGGCGCAACAAGACTTATGGTTCTTTAGAAAATCAGTAGAGTCGTTAAGTTCTAGTAAGGAAGAATTTAAACGTACTGAAATTAATCCTGCTGGATACTATGATGTGTTAAAACACCCTAGATCTATATTTAACGTAAAAACAAAACGTAAGATTACTATCAATACAGGATATGTAGACGAGTCTTATAATGAATTAATGCAAGAGGTTATGCAAAGTGAAAAGGTATGGATAGAACAAGACACAATAGTAAGACCTGTTATAGTAACAAGCAATAGTTTAACATTTAAGACAAGTGTAAACGATAAGTTAGTGGACTACAGTTTAGAATTAGACTACGCTTATGACGAGATACAAAACATTAGATAAATGCAAATAATCCAATTATATATACAGGGTACTAGAGTAGATATGTTTAAAGATGAAAGCGTATCTATAACAGACACTATAAAAAACGTTAAGGACGTAAGTAAAGTATTTACTGAATTCACAAAAACGTTTAGTTTACCTGCTAGTAAATCAAATAATAAACTGTTTAAGCATTTTTACAACTTTGATATTACTGGAGGATTTGACGCAAGAGTTAGAGTATCTGCTGAAATAGAATTAAATCATATTCCGTTTAAAAAGGGATTCATAAAACTAGAGGGAGTAAAACTAAAAGACAATAAAGCACATACATACAAAGTAACGTTCTTTGGTAATACAGTATCACTTAAAAACAAGTTTGGAGAAGATAAGTTACAGGATCTAACTTGGCTTAGTAATTTTAATACAGATGGTAGTGGAAACGATATAACGTTCACGCCAACTGGTATACGTCAATTTTTACATACTGGTACTAATACTAAAACAATAGACTCCGTTACTTACTTGAATTATCTTATAGTTCCTTTGATGACGCATACGCAAAGATTGTATTTTGACTCTGGAGAAAATTTAAAAGACACAGGTAATTTACATTATAGTCAGTCAAGTGGGGGAGGTCAGCATTTACACGGAGTAAAGTGGAATCAATTAAAATATGCTTTACACGTTCCAGTAATTATAAAGGCAATACAAGAACAGTATGGTATAACATTTAGTACGGATTTTTTATCGTTAACAAACAACAGTTATAATGCTTTATACTTATGGTTGCACAGAGCAAAGGGAGAAATAAGAAGTGCAGGACAAACCGCAGAATTTACTCACTTTATTAATGAGGGAGATTTTACAAGTGGACAAGGTACAGAATCATATATGGCTAATGGATATCTGTTTTTTCCAAATGGTGCGTTAGATACAGAGTTATTTGTTGCGGTGTCCCCTCAAAGTGGATATACTAATGTTAGTTATAGTTATGAAATATTCTTATGGGGTACTAGTGTTTACTCTAGTGGATCTGTAACTGGATCACAAAACAATACAATTTTAAATGCGGCTACTGGTATGCCTTATAGTATACAGATAACAACAACTGGTACAATGGCTTTTAGTAATGTACAATTTAGAGCAAGAGGAGAAATTCAAGTCGACGGCATATTTCTAGATTCTTTTTATACTGGAGCGTTTACTTTACAGGGAGTATTTTCTCATATCATTTCTCAGCAAATACCAGAAATGAAAGTTATAGATTTTGTTACCGCATTATTTAAAATGTTTAATCTTATAGCGTACGTTGACCAAGATACGGACGTAATCGTTGTTAAGACTCTAGATGATTATTATAGCGACGGAGGATCTTATGATATAAGTGAATTTATTGACGTTAACAATAGTGAAGTAGATTCTGCTTTACCTTTTAGAGAAGTAACTTACACGTATGAGGGATTAGAAACATTCTTGTCTGCAAACCACAGTCAGTTAACTGGTAAGGAATGGGGTAAAGAATCATTTACAAACAATAGTTCAGATGTATATGCAGGGGGGATCTTTAATTATAAAATTCCATTTGAGCATATGAAATTTGAAAGAATATATAATCCTACAACTAATGCACCAAGTCAAATGCAATGGGGATATTGTGTTGATGATAATCAAGAATCGTATATAGGAAAACCTATTTTGTTCTACGCACAATTAGGAGGATCTAGTCAATATTCATTTGTAAATGAAGTGGATTCAGATGGAGTACCAACAGACAGACAAAGTAATTTGTATCATTGGCGACCTTGTAATTCAAATATGAATGTGTCGTCTAACCAACCATCGTTAAACTTTTTTCCAGAAGCAGATGAGTTTACGGCAATAACAAATCCTAATACATTGTTTGCTCAGTATCACACGACATATATAACCGACTTGTTTCAACAAAGTAGACGTATATCAAAGTTTACTGCTTATTTGCCACAAAGAATATTATTAAACCTCAATTTAAATGATCGCCTTGTTATAAATAACCAGAGTTATAAAATAAATAGTATAACGACCAACCTGCTGACAGGCAAAAGCACATTAGAATTATTAAACGAATAAGTATGTTAGAGAATATAATGCTGTTGTTAGATACAGACTTTAAACAAAGCACACCATTAGTAGATATTGCTAAAGGTAAATACAAACTACCAGAAAATGGTAAAGATCTTTTAAACGCTATTAAAATAATAAACAGAGAATGGAAAAGTTCACGCTAGAAATAGAAGCAAAGTTAGATAAAGCAACTAAGGGTGTAGAAAATCTTACAAAGGAGATCACTACATTAAAGGAAGCACAGGCAGAACAGGTAGAGGGACTTGAAAAACAAGTAAAGGATCTTACTAAACAACAAGGTAAAGCAACAAAAGCAGTTAAGGGACTAGCCAATGGATTCAAAGGTGTAGGTCTTGCGATGAAAGCGGCAGGTATTGGAATAGTCTTAGCATTGTTCAATAAACTGGGCGAAGCAATGATGAAAAACCAAGCAGTAGCGGACACAGTAGAAACTGTATTCACTGCTATAGGTATGGTATTCAAGGAAGTAAGTGATCGTTTGTTAACAGTATATGAATCAGTAAGTGAAGCAACAGGCGGATTTGACGCATTGAAAAAAGTATTAGGCGGAGCATTAAGTATTGCTATAAACACTATCGTACTTAGTATACAAGGAATAGTATTAGGTGTACAAAAAGCACAGTTGGCTTGGGAGGAATCGTTTCTAGGTGGGAATGATCCAGAAAAAATCAAAGAGTTACAGGATAGTATTGATGCTACTAGTGATAAGATAGACGCTACAACAGACAGAATAAAAACAGCAGGTAAGGATATTGCAGATAACTTTGTAGAAGCAGTAGGAGAATTTGGAACATTAGCAGAAGCGGTAGCAACAGAAACTGCAAACGCTATTGAAGATATTAATATGGATAAGATTGCTAGTGACGCTCAAGCACTAGTAGAAAGTAAAAAGAACTACGCATTACTGGAAGCACAAAGTCGTAGACTAATTGAACAATATGATCTAGAAGCAGAACAGCAAAGACAGATACGAGATGATGTTAGTTTAAGTGTACAGGAACGTATAGACGCTAATACAAAACTAGGCGAGATACTAAAAGAACAAAGTGAAGCAGAGAAAGATGGAATACAGGCACGTATAGGAGCGTTAAGAACCCAGATAGCACTAGAAGGAGAAAGTCACGAATTAACTACTCAGTTATATGATCTGAATACAGAAATGTTAGCCATTGATGCAAAGGTAGCAGGATTTAAGTCAGAGCAACTAACAAACGAAACGGCATTAAAACAAGAACTAGTAGATCTAGATAAGGCACGTTTACAAAGTGCTAGTGATCTAGCTGTAGGGGAAGCAAACTTCTTAGCAGAGTCAGAAACCAACGAACTAAGAAAAGTACAACTCAAACGTGAAGCATTTGAATTAGAAAAAGAAATAGAGTTAGAAAGACTCCAGTTCAATATTGATAACGCTAAGGAAGGTACACAAGCACGTATTGATGCAGAAGCAGAATTAGCGGCAAAGCAACAAGAATTTGGTCATCAAAAAATCGAGTTAGACAAGTTAGAAGCGGAAACCAAAAAAGCAATGGTTGCTCAATCATTAGACGCAGTAATAAATGCGGCAGGAGCAGAGTCTAAGGTAGGTAAGGCATTGTTTATTGTAAAACAGGCATTAGCACTTAAGGAATTAATTATGAACGCTAAAAACACTCTTAGTAAATCTACTATGAATGCGGCAGAATCTGGAACAGACATAGCAAAGGGTGCAGGTAAAGCGGCAAGTTCAGCACCACCGCCATTCAACTTATTACCGATAGCAATGTTTGCGGCACAAGCCGTAGGTATCATAGCTAGTATACGTCAAGCAATGCAAAAATCTAAACAGGCAGTAGCTAGTGCAGGGGGAGGAGCAGGAGGAGGTTCAACAACAATCTCAGCACCACCAACAGCATCGTCAGCACCGCCTGCATTTAATGTTGTAGGTCAAGGTGGATCAAGTCAGTTAGCAGAAGCAATAGGCGGACAAGAATCACAACCTGTACAAGCATACGTTGTATCAAACGATGTAACCTCAGCACAAAGTATGGAACGAAATATTATTGAAACGACTAGTTTATAAAAACCAAATGTTATATAAGTATGGAAATAATAGAATTAATATTATCAGACGATGAATTAGCTGTAGGAGTAGAAGCCATCAGCGTAGTAGAAGAACCTGCTATAGAAGAGGACTTTGTTGCACTTAAAAGTCAAGAATATAAATTTGCAGAAGCAGATAAAGAAAAGAAGATCCTTGTTGGTCCATTGTTAATTCCAAATAAGCCGATATTCCGCAAGGAGGGAGATAAGGAATACTATATATATTTCTCACGTAATACTGTCTTAAAAGCATCGCAAATGTTCTTAAAGGCAGGAAATCAATCTAAGTCAACACTAGAACACGAAACAGAAATAAAAGGATTGACACTTGTAGAATCTTGGATAGTAGAAGATCCAGAAATGGATAAGTCTAAGTTATACAATATGTCTTTGCCTAAAGGTACTTGGGTAGGAACAGTAAAAGTAGACAACGATGATATCTGGGACAACTACGTAAAGACTGGTAAAGTAAAAGGATTTAGTATAGAGGGATACTTTGCAGATAAGGCAGAACGACCTAAAGAACTTATTCCAGAAGAATTGTCTAAAGAACAAGAAGCAGATCTTATTGTAGATCAATTACACGAAATGATACTTACTTTTAAAGAAACAGGTAGCGTAGAGTTAGAAAGTTATAGTGATTACCCTAGTGGAGTAAAGAACAATGCTAAACGTGCATTAGAATGGGTAGAAAAAAATGGTTGGGGATCTTGTGGAACTGGTGTTGGTAAGCAAAGAGCAAACCAATTAGCAACAGGTAAACCAATATCAGTAAGTACAATTAAACGTATGGCGTCTTATTTAGAACGTCACGCTAAAGACTTAGAAGCAAGTAAATCATATAGTGATGGTTGCGGAAAACTTATGTATGATAGTTGGGGAGGTAAGGCAGGACTCAAATGGTCTAATGGTAAGTTGAATGAATTAGGATTATCTGCAATGGAAACTCTTAAAAAACCTTGTTGGGCAGGATACGAACAAATAGGAACAAAAACATTAAAAGGTAAGGAAGTACCTAATTGCGTACCAATAAAACGAAAGTAATGAAAGAAAAAGAATTTATTACACCTAGCAACACTAGTCCAGTAGGAGGTAGACGTGCTTGTTTATGTACAGACGAGGATACATATCGTATAGATTGCTGTGATGGAAACCTAATTAATCAAGGTATTGGTCCTATCAGTAGAAATGGCTAAACGCCCAGTTAAGAAACATTTAAAGTTATATATAAGATGAAAGCAACCAATTTATTAAAACGTTTTGAAACTTTTTTAAACAGGTATGAGTTCGCACAAATGAAACTAGATAATGGTACAGTCTTAGAAGCAGACGAGTTTGCAGTAGATAGTACAGTATTCATAGTTACTGAGGACGAAAGAGTACCGTTACCTGTTGGAGAATATACTTTGGAAGATGGTACAATGTTAGTTGTAGCAGAAGAGGGAGTAATAGGAAAAATGGGAAAAAAAGAAGAAGAACAAAAAGAAACATCAATGGAAGACGAAATTAAAAAAGAAGAAGAGGTAGTAGAAATGAACTACGCTTCTAAACAAGAACTGGAAGAAGCAGTCGCTGAGGTCAAAGAAATGATTGACGAAGTAAAAGCGATGATCGAACCAGAAAAAAAAGAAGAAGTTGAGGAAGTAGAAGAAGTAGAAGCATCTGAAGAATCAACAAAATCTTTAAAAACAAGAACAGTTAAAGAAGAGTTTTCGGAAGAAGTAAATGAGGAAGAAGTAGAGTTAGCTAAAGAATTAGCAAAACCATCAGCTGAACCATTAAAACACAATCCAGACGCTGACAAGCAAATCAATCTAAAAAAGATCGGAATGCAACGTAAAGGTACAACTCCAATGGATCGTATCCTAGCAAAAATAAGTAACATAAATAACTAAGAAAATAAAATTTAAAAAAGATGGCACAACCACAACCAACATTAACAACTAGTTACGCAGGAGAATTTGCAGGAGAGTATATTTCTGCGGCACTTTTGTCTGGTAACACTTTGGCAAATGGTCTTATTACTATTAAGCCAAACGTAAAATACAAATCAGTATTAAAAACATTCGCAACGGATACGTCTAGTATTGCTGATGCGTCTTGTGCGTTTACAGATACTGCTGATATTTCATTGGCAGAAAAAATTCTTGAACCAAAAGAATTCCAACAAAACTTAATCTTATGTAAGGATCAGTTTTTAACTGACTGGGAAGCAGTACAAATGGGTTACTCTGCATTTGATAACTTACCTCCAAAGTTTAGCGACTTTTTAATTGCACACGCATCTGAGCAAGTTTCTCAATTCGTAGAGCAAAAAATCTGGAGTGGAGCAAATAATAATGCAGGATCGTTCAAAGGATTTACTCAAAACCTAAAAGATGACGGAACTGTTACCGACGTAGCAAAAGCAACAGTAACAGCGGCAAACGTAATTGCAGAAATGGGTAAGATTGTAGACGCTATTCCATCTGCTGTTTATGGTAAAGAAGATATGTTTATCTATGTATCACAAAATATGGCTCGTGCTTATGTAAGAGCATTAGGCGGATTTGGAGCGGCAGGTCTTGGTGCAAATGGTACAGACAACAAAGGTACTCAATGGTACAATGGCGGAGGTTTATCTTTCGACGGAGTAAAGATTGCAGTAGCAAATGGTCTTGCTGACAACCACGCAGTAGCGGCACAAAAATCAAACCTTTACTTTGGTACTGGTCTTTTATCAGATCACAATCTTGTAAAAGTAATTGATATGGCTGACATTGACGGATCTCAACAAGTAAGAGTTGTTATGAGATTTACAGCAGGTATTCAACACGGAATCGGATCAGATATCGTATTGTACTCATAGTAGAATAATTAAATAATCAAAAGGGGTAGGTTGGAATAGTCTTGCCTACCCTTTTTTAATACAAAAAAAATATGGCGTGTTTATTAACAAAAGGAAGAACAGAACCTTGTAAGGACTCAGTAGGTGGCTTGACAGCTGTTTACTTTGCAGACTTTGGAGATTTTAATATGGGGGATCTAACGTATGCTTCTAATAGTGGAGAAATTACCGATATAGCTAATGGAGGAACAATATACAAGTACGAATTGAAAGGTACTAGCACATTTGAACAAACTATTACATCAAGTAGAGAAAACGGAACAACGTTTTACGATCAAGTATTAACTTTAAGTTTCAAGAAACTAGACAAAGCAACACACGATGAAATAGCATTATTGGCAACAGCTAGACCAAAGGTATTTGTTGAAGATAACAACGGAAACGTTTTTCTAGCAGGATTGGAATATGGAATGGACTGTAATGGTGGATCAATTGTAACAGGAGCGGCAATGGGAGATTTGTCTGGATACTCACTAACGTTACAAGGAATGGAAAAGAAACCTGCTAACTTCTACAGTCTTGCAGGTATAACGGCAGACTTCACAATCGGAGCATCAATTAATCCGTAGCAATTAGTAACTGCTAACCAATTAGAGGGGTGTACATTCGTATGCCCCTTTTTTTATACACTTGCACCAGTTGTAATATTTTGGTTGTTATATATATATGAATGTAATTAGTCCAACAGGCGATAGTACAATTGAAATTATACCTAGAGCAGAGTATACCTATGTATCTGTAGTATATACTAACGTTTCAACTAATTTAGATCACACTATTGCTGTTACTCCTACGTATACGGATAATTCTGTTACGTTTACTATGACACAAGCAGTAAAAACTGCTGTTAAATTAAATAAAGGAGAGTTTATAAACATAAATGTGTATGGAACAAATAGTAACGGACAGACTCCAAATAAATTAATGTATCGTGGCAGGTTGTTTACGACAGATCAAAGTATAAATCAAATCACTAATCAGACTTACTCAGTAAATAAGGATACTTATACGGAAAATACGAGTGATAACGATTATATAATTATTTAAAATGAGTGAAATAAAGATAGTTCAGTTAAAATCGTACACGGCTCCAGAAATTAAAGTCGATAAACGTGATAATTACGTTACATACGGCAACAAAAATAGTTACTTCAACTACTTAATAGAGCGTTATACAGGTTCTCCGACAAACAATGCAGTAATAAACGGAGTATCACAAATGGTATTTGGTAAAGGACTAGATGCAACTGATAGTAATAAAAAGCCAGAAGAGTATGCTAAAGCAGTAACATTATTAAATAAAGATTGTGTTAGAAAGTTGGTATATGATCTTAAATTAATGGGACAATGTGCTATTCAAGTAATATACTCTAAGGATCGTAAGACAATTGCACAAGTAGAACATATGCCAGTAGAAACACTAGCTATGGAAAAGTGTAATGATGAGGGAGAAATCGAGGGATTTTATTATTGTGCAGACTGGAGTAAAGTAAAACCAAGTGAGGAATTAAAAAGAATACCTGCATTTGGAACTAGTAAAGAAAACATTGAAATATTATACGTAAGACCTTATGTAGCAGGACATTACTATTATAGTCCTGTAGATTATCAAGGAGGTTTACAATATGCTGAGTTAGAAGAGGAAATCAGTAATTACCATTTGAACAATATTATGAATGGTCTTGCACCTAGTATGTTAGTTAATTTTAACAACGGAGTGCCAAACGAAGAAGAAAGGTCAAATATTGAGCAAAGAATTATCCAAAAGTTTAGTGGATCTAGTAACGCAGGTAAATTCATATTATCATTTAACGAAAGTGCAGAAACAGCGGCAGATATACAGCCAGTACAATTAAGTGACGCACATAATCAGTACCAGTTCCTTAGTGACGAGAGTATGAAAAAAATTATGGTAGCACACAGGGTAGTTAGTCCAATGTTATTGGGGATTAAAGACCAGACTGGATTAGGAAATAACGCAGAAGAATTAAAAACTGCTAGTACGTTAATGGATAATGTAGTGATTAGACCATTGCAGAATTTATTAATTGAAGCATTTGATAAAATACTTGCATTCAATAGTATCAGTTTAAATTTATACTTTAAAACACTTCAGCCACTAGAGTTCGTTGATCTAGAAAATGTAATTGACGAAGAAACACGTGAAGAAGAAACAGGACAAAAAATAGAAGAGGGTGTTAATCAGCAACTGGCTAAACTTTCTAAGGAAGAAAAAGGAGATATTAATTTATCAGATGACGAGTATCTAGGTTTATTGTCAGAATTACACCCAGACGTGGTAACAGATGAATGGGAAGAGGTTACTGTACGTCCTCACAGCGATTCTAACGAGTCTGATGAAGAGTGGGCATCACAATATATCAAATCAAAAGAAACACCGCTACAAAAGTTAGCAAATGTAATTAGTTCAAAGCCGAGCGGATTTTCTTATTTAGATAAATCATTTTATAAAATACGTTATCGTTATGCTGAAAAATACAGTAACAGCAACACACGTAAATTCTGTAAAGCAATGATGGCGAGAAACAAAGTATACCGACTTGAGGATATTGATACCGCTAGTAGAAATGGTGTTAACAGAAAATTTGGACATAAGCAAAAGCCA
>VMHT01085554.1_pt1 | contig 22218 bp, 19 predicted proteins | sample 4693611 | NCBI WGS metagenome assembly VMHT01 (sample SAMN12280063, study PRJNA550983) | marine metagenome | isolation source: seawater sampled from same location over 5 years 0.02-0.2 micron viral filtrate | place: USA: collected off the coast of southern California halfway between the port... ...
TCCAAACTTTATTAACTGCAATTAATGTATTAGTATATGGTGATGATTCTTTACGAGACATTACAATACTTTGGTTAACTGTATTACCAAATTGTGTTGACATTGCTCCTGCATTCCATTCATTGTTGTTTTTCAGTTTTTCAACTGACATTGCACAAGGAATAGAACCAATAGAATCCCAGAAAAATGTTAGATCATAAGGTAAATTACCTTTTTTCTGTTCATTTTGTAAATCCATTATAAATGCTGCTACGTCTTCAATAGTATGTAAAGTTTCTCTATCAACATAAATAAAGTTTCCTTCATAGTCAATAACATTACCTTCATCATCTTTGATTAGTTTAACTTTTAAACCCATTTGAGCTGCATGTTCCCAATTCCACTTCATCTCAGTAATAATAAATACAGGAAGTTGACCCATATTTTGTGAAGAAACTGCTGCTTCTAATAGTGCTGTAGTTTTACCTGTGTCAGAATGTCCTCTAAGTAGTGAAATATGTCCCATTGGTATACCAGGTACTCCAGCAATTGCTTGAAAAGCTGGGGATAGTGGTATCCATGTTTGTTCCTTAAATTTGACGTTTTTATCTAAACCTTTAGTAGCTTTAAATTTATTTAAATCAAATTTTGTCTTAATCTCGGCAGACACTGCTGCCGAGAGAGACTTTGATATTTTTTTCGCCATATTTAGAAAGGTAGATCATCAGTTTTACCATCCTTACTATCAAATAAAGTGTCAAATTCATCAACTTTATTTTTCTTAACGTTGTTAGTATCTAAACTAAAATTTGATGGGGCAGCTACTGTTGAAGTTTCTGCTGGAGTTGCATCAATATTTGAATCTTCACCACCTTCTGGTTCTAACCATTTTTCTAGTGCTGATTTCATTTCTTCAAATGAAAATTGTTTAAATTCTTTAGTTGGGTCTGGTTGATCATTACTCCATTTTTCTACTAATGCAGCATCTTCACTTAATTGAGTTTCTTTTAATCTAACTCTAACGGATGATTTATTGTACTGAGTACCAGTTGATTCAGGTCCTACTGTTTCGATTGTAAGATCTCTACCTGAAACTATATCAGTGTAATCTCCAATCTCATCATCTACGGCTAATGAAAGTAATTCTTCATAAATTAATTTTCCGAATTGCCATAGACGGACACCTTTATCCTCCTCTCCTCTAACAATAACTGGGGCAAAAATTCTTGTTTTTGCATCTAGTTTTTTGGCAAGTAGATAATTTTCTTTACTATATTCTTCTCTAAGTTTAGAAGCAAATAAGGCAATTGGGTCTTTATCTCCCCAAGTTTCAGGTGATAACATCACCTTGTTTGTAATACCATAATAGAATTTTAATTCTGTAAATGGGTTATTAGAATTAAATGCACTAGGCACGATTCTAATTTGTTGTTTTCCTACGGTTGGTCTCCAAAATGTAAGAGAATAATCTCTTTTGGCACCACCAACAGGTGTTTTTTGTTGGAGTGTGTCCAACTTCTGTTTAAGCATTGATAAATCCATAATTTGTAACTTATTTTTAATTATAACTGTTTTAATGTAACCTCAATATACGAACTATAATTCGGGTAGCCAAACTATATTTCAATTATTTTGTGAATTTTTGTATTTAATTGGTTCAACTCATTATGTTGAGTTAAAAGAACGCAATTTTTATATTGTTGCCAATTTACTTGATATTTGGTATCAACAACACCACCATTAAGCTTTTTAATAAGTTCATTTAAAGCATTAATCGTGTATAAGGTATTAGACTCCTTTTTTCTATGGACTAGGATAGTATTATCTGGGATTGTTTGAACATTTCCTTGGTCGACGTTATATGTAATCACATATTCATCTTTACCCACAATTTCTAATACAAAAAGTTTATTGTATATGATTGTGTATTTAGACTGAATCTCTTCTAGTAAAGGATCTAAGTGATCAATATCGGTAAACGTGCAAAACAGCTTATTATTCAAATCGCCAATGTTATTTAATGATGTAATTACATCATAGTTCACATTATACGTATTCATAGGCTTATCTAAAGTCGTAGTCATTTCCATGTTTTGTTTTTATATTAAATTTGTATTTTTTAAATATATCTTTTATATCATCTAAAACTTGTATCTCTTCTTCATCACAATCTAATAAGAACGAATCATATGTATATAATACCAGTTTTGTTTTTTTACCTCTTAATGTTTTTAATATATCCCACAGTATACGAACATTCATTGACGTCTCCAAGTTTTGTAACAAATAATTAAATAGTTTTTGTGGGTTCATGTTCTCTAATGCATCCTTTTTGTATACAAAGTTTCAACCCGGGCACGTTATCTCACCGTCGCTTTCAAATGTATTCCAGAGTTCTTTTACGTATATATCAATTTTACTAAAAAATTCCAGATGTTTGTATTGTTTAAATACTCCTACGTATAGTTGCTTGAATGTTAATTCTTTTGATTCTTTATAACTTACTCCGTAGAGTTGTTGTAAATGAGAGTGAATATCCACAGTGGGAAAACTATAATCGACGAGACGACAAGACAAACTAGGATGATAAGCGCTAATATCAATTTCGTACAAATAATTATTACTTGGGATAAAGGACTTCCTACATCCATTTTCTTTGTTAAGTGCTGCATAATTTACTCCTTTAAATTTATTTGATGGTCTAGTTGTTGTTGTTTTTAAGTTGAACTGAGTGTAGACTCGTTCACTATCAAGGGTATGGAAGTGTTCTTCGAAGGTTGGTACGTGTACTTGTATTCCATTTCTCTCGATAGCGTTGAATACCACGGATACTCTATGGTTAAAGAATTCATCATAATCTGTTTTTATTTGGTTTATATTTAATTTTAAATCATTGTAGATTTGCTCACACATTTCATAGTGTTTAGCAACTGGGATAAATGTATTTATGTTTTTTTCGTCCTTGTGTTTATAGTATATTACTTCATGTGCTTTTGTTAATGGTCGTATATACGTAGTAGGGGGCACATTTATGTCATAAAGAGCTTTGCTTGGGTAATAGTGTAATATCTCCTTTTTATCGCGGCAAAATAAAATATCAAACTTATTTACTAGTTCGTCTACACGCGTTTTTAACACATTTAAAGTTTCGCTATGTGAAACACATAACATATAGCCTTTACTTGCGTTAATCGGTCTAATATACACTAAACTTACGAGATTTTCTACGGGATGAACATTATTACTATAAGGAATGACTTCAATGAATGCCTCTTTATAACCACTATTTAATAAAACCTCTAATTGCTTATCTTCTTCTACTAACCAATACATTTATAACCTTTTTACCCCCTAATATACGACCTATATTAGTAGCCTCCAACTGTTTTTGAGGAAATGTTTGGTTTTCTTGAAGAGCCTACGTCTTTATCTTCTAATATATCTAAATAATCATGAACACCGGGAATATGATTTTTTCCTACCATTGGTCCCTTTGTTGGGTGTACATGATAGAAGCCTCTATATACCTTTCTTGTTCTTCTATTTATAAATTCACTCCCATCAGTAAATAATCCTTCACCTTTATCAAACCTGTAGTATTTAGCAAATTGTGTTTTAAATGAATTGTAAAAACCATACAAATTATTTTGAGATTCTATTAATTTAACAGTATTTTTGTTTACTTTGTATACGTTAACAAAATTACCTGTTAATTCCCAATTAATCCTAATTGGAGAATATAATTCATATTGAACACTAGAATTTCTATTAGTAAAGTTATTAAATGTTGATTTGTTAACTTCTATATATTTTAATTCATTATTTTTCTTTAAAAAGAACCTTTGAAATTCTCCTACCTCATATTGTTTTTCTGTTGGTCTTGTAATACTGGGTGTTGGAGGTAAAGGTGCTTCAAAAATAAAAGCATCACCCAGTGCTCTTTGATACCCAGGATTAAATTCATTATATGATTCAGGATAAAGTGACCCTGTAGGGCTAGTATAAGATTGTATTGGGCTTTTATTTTGTCCTTCTTGAGGGTTTTCACCACCAAAATTATTAGATTTTAAAGGACGTGAGTTTGGATCACTTGGTGTTTTACCACTATAATATTTTCCTGCTGAGGTTTTAAAATAACTCCCGGAGTAGGGTAAACCCACTAATGTAAATTCTGTTCCATTAGTAGTTAAATTAGTTATTACTTGTGATTTTGGTAAATACATATTATCCTCCTTGACTATATTTAGGTTTCATTACGTTATTTGCTTTGTCCCATTGTTCTGTTTGATTTTCAAAATAAATGTCAAAATGGGGACCAGTTGCTTTACTATGGGGGTTAGTATATTCATTCTTTGTTCTAAATGGGTATTTTTGATTAAAGTTAATTGCAGAAGCATCTAACCCATCGGGTTTGCCAGAATTGTTTGAAAATGTCCAACCATATTTTTCCCATAAAGATTTATTTGGATCTTTATTTTGACCTAACAATAATAATATTTCATATATGTATTGAGTATTTTCATTTACATTAGGATACTTTGTAGGGTCTTTAGGATCATATGTGAAATCTATTTTCCAACCTTTAGTATGTTTTGAATTAGGAGTGTTATCATGATGCCATTGGTCATTTCCAGCTGTCATTCTAAACTTAAATTGATTTGTACCAAATCCAGATTCAGTAACATCTTCTAATTCTTTAAATAATGCTAAAGTTGCATCTGCTGTTAATTTTGTTATATCACCACCATTTTTATGTTCATTTCCTTTAATTTGAAAGTCGGCAATACCACCAGATTGTCTCTTTAATGCATTACCATTTGGTGTTGCTCCTGTCCATTCATTAGAATTAGCACTACCTCCACTTCCACCTCCTAAAGTTCCTGATATATCTCCTACAAAGCCATTTAAATCTAAAAGTGCTCCATAACTACCAGTAGGTTCTATATGTGGTACGGACATTGTTCCTAAATTTGTACTCCAACTATTATTACTAATTTCATGACCTAAAGACTTGATTATAAAATTTAGGGAGTTTGGGTATGCTGGTGGGAGGTATTCTTGATTTACATTTAAACCGTTGTATATTTTTATTCCAGATATCCCATCACATTTTAGTGACATATCTATTGGGATGAATCCTATAGTATTTGAGGGTTGACCACTTTTTATGAAATATTGTTGATGGAAGTCGTTGATAAAACTATTCCAACAAGATTTACCTTGGGCAATGTTACTATCAATCATATTAACATACTTTGGAAAAAATTCATTAAGACTGGTTCCATTTTGAATATATGTCCCTCCCCACTGCATTACTAACCAAAAGAGATAATTACCTTGTGCTTTTTCTTTTGCTTCTTCTTTGGTTTGGTATGTATCTGCAGTTTTAGCAAATTGTGCCTGTTTAATATCACTAACCCAATTTAAATATTCCTCCCAAAACATACTATAAGGAGGGGTTTGGTTTGATATGGGGCATGATGGTACTTTTCTTCTACCATTAGCTGTAAGACCAGCTGCAGATGATGGGATAGTATTATTAGTTACTTGTTCTTGTGTTACTTTATTGTTCATCTGCAAACTTATATCAACCGCCTGATCTGTAGCTCTTTTTGTAAGATCTGTGTTTTGTGTTGCTGCTGTATTATTAAAAGTATTATATAAAACTTTAACTTCCTCTGTTGATAGAAATTTATAAGCTTTAGTTTGAGATAATTCTGCTGTTGATGCTAATGTAAATGAAGGATCGATATATTCTTGTGAGTATCTATCTTTTAAACCATTATTCCATCTTGAAAATGCAGTTGCATCATAATTTTTTATATTACTATTACCAGCCGCAGCTCCAATACTAATCATAGAAGCTAAATCTGGTGTAATTTTAGTCTCAAATCCAAAATCAGTAACAAAACTTCCTGCTGATGAATTAAACCCATATAAGTTAAAATCTACTGGAGTTTGTTTTGTTGTTAATAAATCTTTATACTTTGATAAAAGGTGGATACCAGGAATTACATTTTGTTCTATTATAGTAATATAAACATCATCCCTTAAGGTTACAGTTAAATTATTTTGCCCCCCTAATGCTATGTTTACATCATCAAAAATCCCTTCCAAAAATTTAAATAAGTTTAAGTTACCCTTTTTATCTGAGCTTTTTTTAAGGTGAGATGCTATAAGTTCATAATTTAAATATATATTTAAAAGTTTACCATACATGACTGTACTTTTATCACTCCCAACTTCTTCCTTTTGAATAAACGGTTTTAATTGTTCTGTTAAATATAAAGGCCTTCTAACACTGTTTGTTCCTGATCTGAAACCGTCTACAAATAGGTTATCGTAATCTGTATCTGGGTTAATTAAACATACTTTAGGATCTAATGAACATTGTAAAGGATATGCAGCACATATTGATGCATCTTCATTAACATCAACTTTTAAGATATTATCTTTAGCTCCTCCTCTCATTTTTAAGCCTGGGATTATAATAGCTTCAACATATTCTAAAAATTTTCCCACAGTCATATAGTACTGGTATTTTGTGTTGTTTGCGTATGCAAACTTATTATCACTATCTTGATAAACCTGTACTCTTCCATAACTATAAGCTAAATTATAATATTCTGTTGGGGTTTTTTGTTCCCACAAGCTTACATTTAAAAGATCAGTATACAATCTTTGTCCAAATATTGAACTTCCCGCTTGGGAAATTATTGATGAATTATTTCCATCTACTAAATCCTCTAAATTAATATTGAAACTTCCCCCTGTTTGTTGTTCTTCGGCCTTTCCAGTATACCATTTTTCCTTTGTAATATTATCTTCTCCATAAGCACCTTTAATTTCCTGTTTAATATTACTAATTGTTAATTGTTGTGCTACAGTGTTTACTTTTAAAGATTCTATAACATCTCCAACTGATATAAGTTTTAAATTTATGTTGTAAGTTCCATTAGGGGCAAAATCCCATGAAAAGTTAGATACTTTCCCAAAAAATCCATCATAATTGCCATCATATCTACTTCTTTCCTCTTCGATTAATTTCATCATACCGAGTTGAGTTAAAGATGAATCTTTAAACCATTCTTTTTCAATTAAAGTATTACCTACTTTTTTAAAAGTGTTATCATTGGCTTTATATTTATCCCACCCCCATTCTAACATCATAGTAAAACCTAATCTTAAATAGAGTAATTCTATTAATTCAAATTGGAATTTATTATAAGCAACTATTTCAATTTCAGCACCTCTAAGTGAGCCTCTATTTTTAGTATCAATTTTAGCTGATACTAAACCTGGGGCTGGTACCATTCCAAATTCATTTCCACCTAACCCATATGAAGAATCATTCCATATAGATTTAAATGTATTTACTCCTGATCTAAAATTATATTTATCTTCTTTTAATTCAGATAAAGTATTAAATAAAATTGCTTTTTTTGCTAATTGGACTCCAGTAAATCCTCCTGTACTGTTTAACCCTATATCTCTTAATCTTTGTTCTCCTTGGGATGTGTATACCGCTTCTGTACCTTCTGTTGTTTGTAAGTCTGCTTTTGATGCATTTATTATGTTTTCTGCATCATTTTTTGAATCATTATCTCCACCAACTTCTACACTAGATGCTAGCTTTAACCAAGCATTTCTATTATTAATTAGATTTTGATCTTGGTTAGATAAATTATTAGAATTAAGTCCTTTACCTAATAAGTTTTGTCTTGTTTGTATTTGGTCTTTAACAAACTTTTGAAATTTTTCTCCTACTATATTTGACATAACTAACCATTATTTAATTTCTCAAACGAGATTTGTATTGCTCCTACATTTTGTGGTATTCTAATTTGTACTCCTAAAGGAGGAAAATATGAATTTTGAGACAATGAACTATTAGCTATAGAAATAACCCACCATAAAGATGAATCATCATAATATTGTAAAGCTAACTGATCATATCTATCCCCTTGCTCAGCATAAACATACACATCACTAAAATCAAGTGGGATTTCAGGATATTTTACTCCCTGATAGTATCTGGGGCCTGGGGTTTGGTTAGGTTTTCTATTCCTTAATATGTTAACATCTGAATATCTTCCCATTATTTTTGTATGTAATTTATATTTTGGCCTTGACCATCATAATTATTTCCTGAATATGCTTCTAAATTAATATAGTGTTGTTTACCAAATGTAGTCAATTTACTACCTTTAAATTTATTATCTTGTACTCTTGGTACAAAATTATGTATTGGGATAAATTCAAATCCAGATACATTAATAATCATAGGTAATTCTTTTACACTTGGGTCTGTTTTAATTGCTTGGGCACTATCATCTGGGTTTATTATTGTAATATTATTAGAATCGGGAATTGCAATTTCCCATGGTGACTCCGAAGGAACCTTTAATGATAAACCTTTCATTATACCAACTTGTTCATGGAACCAACCACCTATAGTTAAAGATATTAAATTACCTTGCATATATCCTTGACTTGAATAATCCGGGGCACATGCTGATGCTAAATAATTTAATTTCTGATGCATTGGTATTAGTTCTTGTTTTGATTGTGCTGCTACTGTCCAAGATAATGAAACTGTTCTGTCAAACCCACTATATCTATAAAAGTTTTCACCTCTACCCATAAATTTTTGGGCATCCCAATCAGATGTAAATGTATCACTTAAACCATCAATTAATGCTCTAAAGTGTACATATGTTTTTCTTCCTGAACCATCATTTTTAAATACACCAATTCTAAATTTTACTAGATCATTTTTGTCATTATTTGCTGTTACTCCACTTGATCTATATAATGGAAAGGCATTAATTTTATCTACTGCTTTTTTATATGAGCTATTTGTTTTAGCACTTTGTCCTTTTATGGTTTCATTTAGTTTTAATTTTCCAATAGTAAAACTTTGTAAATTACCCCTTCTACCTGGGTCTCCTAAATTAACTCTACTTTCAATTCTATTTTCACTTGGGGTTGACACTGCCGACCCACTTATAACCGTAGTGGTTAATGTTGCACTTAAGTCTAAGCCTTTAGGTATTTGTTGAGACCCCGTAGGAGCAACTATTTGAAAATACGGTGTTGGTATTAAACTTGTTTGTGAGGTTGGTTTAAATGCTTCCGTTTGCTTTTGAGTAAGTACTTGGGCAGGTATACTTCTTTCATTACCACTTGTAAATTTTGTAATATCAGATTTTAATCCTAAAAAACCTAAAGAATTAAATTCTGGTAAATAAACACTAGGGGTTCTAGCAGTATAATCAATAATATCCTGGACAGTCCTATAAATTAATGTAGTTGTTTCTGTAGTTGGGTCGAAAATGTTTTCATATCTAGCCCTAAGACTATTTTTCCATACTTTCCCCTCTGCAACAACACTTTTTTCAACAAGTCGGCCTGGGTTAAACCTTATATTTAATAGAGGTAACTTATCATTGTTAACACCTGTCCTTTGGTCTAACAGCATGTTAATTGATGTTTTTCCTACTCCTAAATATGCATCTGGGCCCCCACTATAAGAATATAGTAAATTATCATTTGACTTATTATCTACTTTTTTTCTTAAAGATAATAATCTACTTTTAGGTTCTGATGGTTTTGAAGATGCTATTGTATTTAAATAAGTAGGTAAACCTAAAGGTGTATTACCATCTTCTGATCCTTTAGTTGTACTTCTAAAGGGGTTTAATCCTTGTTTATTTAAATGTACTCCTAAAGGGGTAAGTGCAGATTGTGCTAATGTACTTAGTGGGGTATAGATACCTTGGTTAGGACCTATATCAGAAATAAAACCCCCTATATTAGCTAATTTTTCAGATTTATCTGCAAGATATGTAGTATACCCTACATTGGAATTTACATTTGTAAGAGATAATACATTTTGTTTAATAGTAAATAAAATCCCTTGAGTTTGAGTAAACTTTTTAAGTATAAGAGATGTATCTTTTACAATTTGTCTAGGTAATAGATATCCCCCACGTAATAGAAAATCTGGTCCCCCTGTTTGGGAAACTCCTTCTACACCGTTTGGTGGAAATACTTGGGTAGGTCTTTGTGTCCATCCTCCTCCTGGTGTATCACCTGGAACACTAGAATAGTTTTTATTTTCGTATTCGCTATTTCCTATTAAATCTCTTATTGGCATATTATCCTGGCATATTATCTACATACTTCACCGGTGGTTGTTGTGGATCCATAGTAGATGGTTGAGGTAATACTCCATTTCTAGGTCTTACTTGATCTGCATTTGGGTCACTATTTACTGAGTAATCTTTATGCAATGTTGATTGTTGAAAGTTAGGAATGTTTGGTGTTTGACCATCTAAACCACTTAATTGAGATCCGTTTTGTGTTAATTTGTTTAATAGACTCATGATTGTTATTTTATTATAAATATTAAATTATTGAATTTCATATAATCCCACAGGGGATAATGACGGTTTCTTTTTATTTTGTGTTACTAAGGTACGTAATAACATATTAGTTTCTTTATTATCATTACCCATTTGAACTGTTCCTGCTCCTGTTGATACAACATCATTTCCTCTTTGTGTTGGAAATAAATCTGTACCTGCTATAACAGTATCTTTATTATTTAAAGAAATAGCGCCCTCAGGTCCTAAAAGCATTCTATCACCATACCCACCATTTCCTTTTCCTTGGGAAAGTACATCGTTTCCTTTTGTAGCATTTACAGCCGCGGCAATTCCTCCTATCATTCCTACTGTAGCACCGATAGCAACAGGTATACCTATGGGTCCTAAAAATTTCATTATTCCCCCCCATATATTAGCTACAGCCACTGTAATTGCTTTAATCGACATTACAGCTAGTGCTGCTGTAACAGCTCCAATAACCCCTGCTAAAGCAGCCATAGCTACCCTAGATTCCATTATTGCTCCTGCTATATATGCAAACGCATTTACTACAGGTGCCAGCATTGCTCCTAAAGCTGTAAATAACTCATTAATTTTCCCCATTGAAGCCTCCATTTTTTCAGCTGCTGATGCTTGGTTTAACATATTATCTAATCCACCTTCTGATATTTCTTTTTGAGCTTGAGCTAAGCCTACTTCTGCTATTCTAGCTTGTAATATTTTTTCTCTTCTTTCTGCTTCTCCTTCACTAGCCCCTGCTAATTGTTCTTGTACAAATAAAGTTTTTGCAAGATCATCCCTAGACATACCAACAGATTGAGCTATTGCTTCTTGTTGTATTCTATTCATTTCAGCAAATTCTGCTGCTGTTCCTGCTTGGTCTGCTATTTCTTTAGCTACTGTAGCTAAATCATTATTTAAAGCTGCTTGTCTTGCTTTTTCTAAATTAAGATCTTTATTTAATAATAATTCGGCTTGTAATTCTTGTTCTATTGATGATTCAAAATCAAGTAAGTTTCCAACTATACCTTCTATTTGTTCCATTTCAAATCCTAATGCTTTTGCACTTTGTACTGCTTCAGCTATTAATTTAGGATTTTGACCAAATGATAAAGTAGTTGCGGCACTAAGAGTACTTATTTCTTTTAAAACATCTTTTTCATTAATAAAAATCCCACTAGCTTTATTTAAAGCTGATACTTGGTTAAGTAAGGCATTAGCATTTTCATCAAAAGAATCACCATTTGCTAAGGATAACTTTTGTATCCCCATCATTTCTTCACCAGTTAAACCTGCTGTCTTTTTTAATTTTGTAAAAGTTGCTAATTGTTCTGCTGTAAACTGAACACTAGTACCTAATTCACTATTAATTTCAACTAAACTTTCAGTTAATCCTTTACTCGAAAGAAATAAAGCACCTGACCCAAAAGAAGCCGCTGACATATTTTGGCTTAATTTTTGTGCTTGATTGTTAGATATATTTAAGTTCTTAGCTATTGATGATGTATTTTCTTGGCTACGTGCAAACCCATCAGCTATTGCCGATGCTAATGCACTTACAGCTTTCATCGCAACGGCTATTATTACCATAGGATCCTTTAAACCTTTTTTAACTTTATCACCAATTTGACCAAACATAAAGTCCATTGTTTTGGTCTTCTTTTCTGCATCACTTAAATCAGTACCTTCTAATGATTCTGCATATTCTTCTGTACTTTTTGCTATGTCATCAAACCCAACAGCAGTAGATAAAGCTCCTAGGCCTATTTTATTCATAAAACCATCAATTCCTTTTAAAATTCCTCCAGCAAGTCCTAATGATCTTTGTATTGCTTCTTCTGTATCTAACCTTTCTTTAGCTATTGTTAATAAATTACTAGAAAGACCTTCATTTTCTTTATATTCCGCACTACTACTTGCTATAGCATTGTTTATTCTTTCTAATTCATCTTTTCTAGCCTTAGTTGATCCATTTAATTCTATTTCAAGTTCAAGTTCAGCTTTAGATATTGCTAAATTATCTAATGATAATTTTAAATTTATTTTTTCTTGTTGTATTTTTTTAACTAAGCTTTTTAATTCTTTTTCACTTAACCTATTTATTCCTTCTCTATCAGATAATAAAGATTGGGAAATTTTTTCTAAATTTCTAAATGCTGATCTTGATTGTTGTAATCCTTTATTTTGTTTTTGCAGTTCATTAACTGTTGCTGAAAATGAAGATACAATGCCATCTAAATCTTTATTAATATCATTAACGGTAGATTGTACCCCTTTTAATGCTTTGTCTAATTTTTCTACTTCTGATTTAGATGCTGCTATTTTAGAAGCGTCCATCCCTTCATAAGGGTTAGTTTCTCCTAGATTCTTGTACAATCTTTGTATTTCTGCTAGATCTTTTTTGACTTTATTTATATCAGCCATAGGTTACATTTATTATAAATATTATTACTTATAACCTGTTTTACCCTTATATTGTTTACTTGCTTCAGTAAATGCTGGAGCATTAACTTTACCATCTTTATTTACTAATGTTTGTTTTCCTTTACCTTTATTTGCTGATTCTTGTTCTTTATTTTGTTTAATATAAAAATCATTTATTTCTTTAAAAGTAAATTTTCTTAACCAAATAGGCATATTATATACTGTATTATAATCATAGCCTCCTTTGCCATGGAATATAATATTATGTATTTGTGTGAATAAATTTAATCTAAATTGAGGTGCTATCCTAGATGTCAGGCCAAAAAAACCTAAGCCCTATAGGGATAGTCACCTCCTTTCCGCTATCTAACACTGTTGTTAGATTGATATCCGGTTGAGTCAATTTAATGTGTTCACGAAAAGATCTTGAATCTCTAGCTAAAAATTGATTATCAACGAATTCTCTGATTTGTTTTTTTTCTGTATCACCATCAACGGATTGAATAATATGTTTCCATCTTGTTGATGTTTCAGTTGATGATTCTTTATTTAACTTTTTAAGTCCTTGGATTTCTCTATCAATTGCTTTTTCATCTCGACCTGTTAATATTTTATATGTTATAATTCTACCAGAAGATGGAACTGTAAATGAAAATTCATTTTTTCCTTCTATCATAGTTTTAGGGTCAAATGGTGTATCTTCTAATGTTGTTAAGTCTACTGTTTCTTCAACCCCATCAATTTCAAATTTATAATCTTTACCATATCCTAAAATACGAGAAGCTATTAATAAAGCATTTTTATCACCAATAATTAAATCATCAATTTTAATATCTTTATCTATAATTAAGGATTGTAGTAATTTATCTAATACTATACCTTTTTTAATATATGCTTGGTTGGATAAAATATCTTCTTCTTTAGCAGTCATGTATTTCATTACTACTTTACCACTCGATAATGGATTTTCTTTTGGGTATATTAACCCCTTTGATGGAATATCTACCTCTTCAGTTGGGAATTTAAATTCGCTCATATAATCTTTATTTAGTTTATAACGTGTTTTATAGTTATACATATTAATATAAAAAAAAGCCTGACCGAAGCCAAGCTATTTTTAAAAATATGTTGAAAATTTATTAGAAATTTAAAATACAGTAATCTGGTTGTACTTCTAAAGATATTTCTTGAGCTGCATTTTCTGTATCCCAATTAAAATCTCCAAAGTCTGCTGATGTGATTAATGCTCCTTTAATGATCCATTCAGATACTATATCACCTACTGGTCCTAATACATCTAATGTTAGATCTTTTTTATAGAAATCACTATATCCATCTCTACCTGTTACTGATTCGTGGTGTAGTCTTACCCATTCCATTACTGCTTGCGCACCTGATGGAGTGATTGGATCAAATAACGTCATTGAGATTGGAGCCCAAGTAGATTTACCTTTAACAAATCTTTGAACGTTAATATGATTTAAAGCTACTGTACCTTGGTTTAATGTTACAGCTCCCATACCTTTAATTTGGTAAGATGGGATTCCATCTACATAAAGAATAAATCTATTCTTTTGTTTTGGCTCAAATGCTGTAAAAAATATTTCGTTTGGGTCTAATACTGCCATTTTTATTGTCTTATTTTATTATAAATATTCTATTTTTTAGTTTTTATGATGGAAATGTTGCTCCAGTTGGAAGAACATTGAAATCCAAAATTATAAATTCAGCTGTTTTAGTTGGTTGTAAATAAATTTGACCTACTAATTCGTTTCTATCAATAACATCTGGTGTGTTATTTGTAGCATCCATTACTACTTTAAATGAATACAATCCTTGTCTTTGTTGTACACTTTCTAAGTATGGGTTAACTTGTGATAAGAAACTATTTCTTGTACTAATTGTATTTTGTTCAAATACTAAGTTATCTGATACTTGTACAATATAGTCTTTAAGTGAAATTAGTAATCTTCTTACATTTACTCTATCTAAAGCACTTGCTCTTTTCTGTAATGTTTTCTGTCCAAATACTACTGTTCCACTTCCTGGGAAAGTTGCTATTGGGTTAACATTTGCTTCATATAATGTATCTCTATTTCCTGATGTTAATTTTCTTTCAGCTCTTATTACATTTCCTAAAGCTCCTCTAATTAGACCTGCTGGTGCGAACCATGGGTCAGATGATGCGTCTGTAAACGCATATACGCCTGGTATAAACACGGACGCTGGGCTCCACACGGATTGTGCGGTATTAGGATCAATCGATTGTAACCACGGCCAATACGTAGCTGCATAACTTGAATCAAATGCACCTGCTTGTGTAGTTACTGTATTAATTGTTGAATTATAAGGTACTAAATCGACAACTGCCATACAATCTGTTCTTCCTTGTGCTAAATTAACTATTTGGTTAACTTGTGAAGCATGTAAGGAATGAATTAAACCTGGAGCTGAAATTACATTGAATTGGTAATCATCAGTATTTGTTAATAGGTTTAATGATTGTGTGTAATCGTTAGCACTAATACCTTGAATGTTTGTTGCATTAATATTTTCATTAAATTTAGCATCATTATAAAAATTCTCACCAACTCCTCCTTGGAATGAACCTGAACCTATAATTGGTAAACTACTGAAATATGCTGATTTAGCATTTCCATTATTATCAAAATATTGTGGTGTTGGAGTTAATACTTCTGAAACTCTTACATATGCACTTCTATTAGGATAGTTACCATTTGTTTTAACATAGTAATCTGTTCCGTCTTTTTCTACTGAATAATAAGTATCTCCAATCGCTCTAGCTATATAGTTAGGAGCTGTTGGGTCCATTGATAAATTATTATAAGATTCTAATATTGCTTTTTGGTTTGTTACATCATTACCTCTTCTAATAAATAAAGCAAATTGTCCTGATGCTGTATTTTGTGCCGGTATTTCCCATCTTAAGTTATCAGCTGTACCATTAGCTAATGCTCCATTAGCTAAATCTCCAGTAGATGAATAGTTATTCATTATTGAACCTTCTGATAGAGTTGATAATTTAAATGCAGCCCCATTCAAAATGTCTGCTGCTGTTAATTGGATTTGAATGTTTGTAGTACCACCAACTACTGCTGATGAAATTTCTAAAAATTCTCCAGCTACATATCCTACACCTGCTGTAAATTTAACACTTGTTACTACTTGACCAGAAATAACTAGCACTGCTGCTGCCGTTGAACCACCGGATCCACCAGTAATTTGTCCTGCAGTAACAGTTAAACTTGAGTTGTTAGTTGCATCAGTACTATTTGTTGAAATAGATGAACTTACGTTGAATGTAGTATTTAAGATTCCTGTTGCTACTGCTCCATTTTCAATACTTGAAGAAGCTTCGCTAAATGATCCAGTTACTACTCTAGTTACTAGTAATGACTCACCACCTTGTTCAAAGTAATTCTGTGCTGCTGTTGAGTTTAAATATGTGTAGTATTGGCTACCGCTTTCTACAGTGCCACCAAAAATAGCTTGATATTGTGAAAAAGATGAAACTGCAGTTGGGATACCTACAGGCCCCATAACTGCTGGTCCTACAATTGCCGCACCATAAGTAACGGGTCTGGAACCAATAAAAGATTGATCATTTTCTCTTGCTAATACACCGGGAGATATTAATGTTTCTGCCATTGTCTTATATTATATTTAATATTGTTTTGTTATAAATATTAGAAACTATTTCAAAAATCTATTCTATCGCAGCAAATTCTCCAGTTTCTAGGTCTATATTACCTTCACCGTATTTATCCTGCAATTCTTGGGCCGACTTTTTTTGCCTTGCCTGTAAATCTATGAAATCATTTCTTAATTTCTTTCTTCTTTCTTTTAGACTTTCAAGGCTAATTTCTGTAGCATTTATATCTAAATCTAGTGCACCCAAATTAACTATAATTTCATTATTTGCCTTTTGGATTTCCTTTAATTCTTGCAACTCTTCTTCTTGTAACTTAACTACTGACATAATTGTTTTGTTTTATTATAAATATTAATAAATTGGTTAAAATTAATCTCTTTTTCTACCATCTGATGTTGGGTTCCAAACTACATCACTATCATGAATATTACTAACAGCTTCGGTTGTAATTGTAACTTTTGCTTTAGAGTTATATTTTTTAGTTGAATTTAGATCCTTTTGAATAGTGTCTGGGATTAAATACCCACGTAATCTAATATTAAATGTGCCAGTAACCAACCTATCTTTATTAACTGTTAATTCTGTTGCTGTAGTAAAACTATCTATAAATGACCTAAACATATATCTTTCTGGGTTACCCCAATAAGCATCTGATGCGTATTCACAGGCTTCAACTATTTTATTTAATTGTTCCATATAGTATGTTTGTATTAAACAACTATATTCTAGAGTTACATAATCAGGTTGTGCTACTACATGAAAGGATTCAACTGGTCTTCTATTATTTAGTGTTCCAAAATTACTATAGAAGTTTTTTGAGCTAAATTGTTTTGAAAAAACACCATATAAGTTAGGCATATTAGCATCTAATTTATTTGCTACTGTTCTATCTTTAGTTAGAGTATCTCTTTTAATTACAATAATAGGTAACATGATAGCACCTTTTTTATCTCTATAATATCCATCACGTTGAAATGATTTCCATCTTTCAGGAGCACCATATATTACTGGTACTTCTCTACGTTGACCATTCTGGTATACAAAAGGCTTGATTTTATTTTCAAAGTAATAAAACACAGCTTCATCTATATCTTTAACTCCTACTGAAAATTGTTTAGTATCATCACCCTTAAAACTCATTTGTGATGATCTATTATGTTCTATACCTGTTTCATTATAATTTGGGTTATTAGGTATAACAGCATCATTAGGGTTTCCTACTCTACCACGATTTTCTATCCCACTAAAAGCGTCATGTTTCTTTTCGCTTAAAGTTAATTGTGATTTTGGTATTGGTTTTCTTTGTCTTGCCATTAGAATCTTTCTTGGTATGGTGAAATTGCTACTTTATCAGCAGGTATGTAATATGTAGAAACTAAAATTGATATATTATTACCAAATTCTTCTAACCCGGGATTTAGAGGGTTAGATTGTCCATTAGAATCATTATTAGGATAATCTGGATTTTTACCTCCCCAATATTGGTTAGATACTGTACTTTGTACTCCATAATATCCTTCTTCATATAAAATGATATCACCTACTCTTGGGACAACATCTTTTGCTACTAAATCATCTCTTAAAAAATAAAATTCAATTGGTTGATTATATTGAATACCTTCTACATTTTCACCATATTCTTGGTTAGATCTATTTATTAAAGTATTAAATAAGAAAGGACCATTGTAATATTTTTCTTCAGCTGCTTCACCGTAAATGTTAACTTTTGTCTGTTCTAGTTGAAACTGGTATATGGCTGCTTGTTGAGTAATAATATTACCCATTACTTCTCTATTTAAGTGCCTCATAAGGGACCAGTCCCTCTGTCTAGTAAACATTGCCATATTATGCTATATATATTGTGTAGGGCACTTGCTGTAACTCAACCATCTTTGATTCAGCTTCAGATGCTCTTCTATTTAATAATGCTTGTCTTGATGTTTCATCAAGGTATGTTCTTAATCTTTCTATTAATGCTGTTTTTTCTGCTGTTGCTGCTGATATTAAATCACCTTGATTTAAATTAACTTCAGCATTTGGTATAGGTATACTACTATATTTTCCTCTTACATATCCTAACATTTCTTTACATAAAGCTAATGAATATTCAAAAATCCAACTTCTACCTACAGAATTAATTTGATTATAGTCTGGGTTTTGGTATGGTGTATTTGAAACATTTGTTACTCTATCAGGCATTAATTGAATTGAACTTGAAACTCTTTCATCTCTTAAAATATATTCAAACCACACTTTACCTGCAGTACATATCTCAGTTATATCTTTTTGTTGAACTTTAAACACTGCGTCTCCTGATACTGATTGGAATCCTAAAGATGTTAAAGTTGATTGGGAAATAGTAATTAAATCATCTACTACATAACCACTACCTGTAGTTATTACTGTTATTTCTGTAATTACTGAACCATTTCCTGTAATTGTTCCAGTTGCTCCACTACCTGATACAGCTGTTAATGGGGTTGCTGCTGATGTTTGTGCTATACTAGCATTAGGTACTGTGGTAGCAGGGATTTTATCTCCTATTATTAAAGAATTTCCTATGCTTATACCATCTGTACTATTAAATTCTGGTATTGGGAATATTCTTAACATATCGTTTTTAATCTCAAATGAATAATTAGACATTCTAACCATTTCATTCATCTCAATTTGTTGAATTACTTGTAAATCATAATTTAAAGGAGCCATTAAATAACCCATCCCTTGACCAAATCCTCCAAATCCAACAATACCAGCTGCTACTGCTCCTCCAAATCCAAATCCGTTATAAGGATCTAAATATCTTGCTGATGCTGGGAATGGTGGTTGATAAAATACTCTTTTTACTTCTAAACCTAAAGCATATTGTGAACCTGTATACCCACTTGCTGTCATAAAAGTTGAAAATGAGTAATCTTGTATACTTGAAGTTAATTCAAATGATCCTGTATAATAAGGTACATTACCTCCACTACCTGCTTCTGCACCATATTGTTCTGTTAATCTTACTATTGGTTCAAAACTTGGTGTTATAAGCGAATGATTTAAATCACTACCAGTGGACGATCCCTCTAAAGATAATTGATTATCTCGTATTTTATACGCGTAAATTTCATTACCATACGTAGTTACAGCCTCTTCAAAAGCTGTAAACATAGAAGAAGATTGTAATTCAATATCTGTTAGTGGGTATCCTAACCTTGAAGCAACAAATTTTGCTACTTTAACTGCATCACTCTTAAATTCTACATCTGCATTATAAAATCCGAAGGGAACCGCATCATCATTCCAGATTGGACAACCATCATAAATTGGTACATTCATAATTAGTATTTTGTTATAAATATGAAATTTATTTTTATTATTATAAATATAAAAAAAAGCCCCGCTAATGCGGGGCTTAATTTATTGATCTAAATTACTATATTACTATAGAGTGTTTAAACCGTTTACTTCGATAGTACCATAAAATTCTGGTCTAACCATCTTCTTAGCGTAACGAGTTAATAGACCTTTTCTTGGTGTGAAAGTGTCTGGATCGTATACTAATGGAGTCATGATTAACGGAATATATGGAGCGAATACAGCACCACTTTCTAGGAACTGAGAACCTCTAAATCCTAATAAGATTTTGTTTTCAGTCATATAAGGGTTTTTGTATACTTTATATCTACCATTGATTGAACCAACTTTTTGTACACCAAATGCGTAGCTTGCTTTAGCAGCATCGCCATCTGAATCAGCAGCGAATCCTGGAATACTTTCTAAGATTGTACCTACTGTTGGAGAACATACTAGGAAGTTTGCACCACCTCTTAATGTTTTCTGGTGTATAATGTTACTCAATTTTTGGATTTTAGTTCCTAATGTTTGGAACCATTGTCCTTGAGAGTTGTAGAAATTTAAATCACTTGTAGCACCAGTTGCGTGTACAATTGATCTGTTGTTAACAGCTGACCATACTTCTGTTCCAGCAGCAGCGTCTTCAATTAACATACTTAAGATTTCTAAATCGATCTCTAGTGAAATATATTCACTTAAGATAGAAGTTAATTCAGCTTCAGCATCTAATGCATGGTATGCATTTAAATCCTGTGCGAATTCTGGAGTCCATACAGCTTTAAGTTTTCTAGTTTTAGCAACTATTGCAGATGATTTCATCTGAATGTTGATTTCTGGAATAACTTGGTCTGGACAACATCCTGCTGCATCACCTGATCCGCTTTCGTTGTTGTAAGCGTTTGGTACTGCATTTCCAGCTTCAAAGTCACCTCTGTACTTATCTGTTGGTTGGATTTGGTATACTACTGATACTGGGTCTCCAGCAGCGATTTCTGCTACTCCATTTACTAATGAAGAAGAAGCTACGATAAAATATACGTGTCCTTCACCTTCGTATCTTGTAAATGCTGATAATTGCTTACCTGCAGATCCTGTTACAGTTAAATTCAAGTTATCACTTGCAGGGTTAGCTTGTGAACCTGAGAATAATTGGAATCCTTGAACTCCTTTAAAGTCTGCAAATGCTAATGATGCTGTTGGTACACCTACTTTTACGTATACGTTATCAGCAGCAATTGATGCAGAATAGTTTGAATCATAATCCATATCTTTCCAAGTAGCGTTTACTACGGTAGTTGTACCTGACATAGATTGTGAGTTTTGGACAGAATATCCAAATCTACCAGCACCATATAATCCACCTTCATTTGTGTTACCAAATGGAGCAGTATTTGCTGTAGTGTTACCATATAAAGAGTCTCCTGCTTTGAATGGTGATTTGTCGTTTCCATATTGGAAATCTAGGAAAAATACTAGACCAGAAGGTAAGTTCATTGGTTGAACGCTAACAAATTCTTTTGCTGCGATCTGTCCAAATACTTTTCTTACTAATGGTAAAGCAACTCCTGCCCACTGTCCACCAATGTTGGTAGCAGTTTGGCTTTGGAAAGTTCCTGAAGAGGCTGAACCTCCACCAGTTGAACTTTGCTCAACTACAAGTTGTTTAGCTTGGTTTTCAAGAATAATACCCATGTTGTTTTTGTGGGCACCATTTAAACCTTCTAACAAACCTGTCTTTTCCCACTTACCAGCTAATCTAGCTGCATCAGACTGTAAAGACTGATATGGGTTAGCGCTTTCTAAAAGAGAATTTAAGCTCATAATAAATAGTTTTAAGTTTTGTTAATAATAATTTTTAAATTAAACCGGCTAGCTTACGCATACGGTTATAAACATCATTTGATTCAATGATTGGTTGTTTTGCTGCTTTTGGTTCTAAACCACTAGCTTTTGAAGCTGAACCTCTTTTGATTGACTCATTTATAGGAGATTTATCTAATAAACCTTCTGATAACGTTTCAAAAATTGTTTTTGCTTGCGCTACATCCTTCGCTTTGTCAAATGCTTTTAATACCTTAACCTTTTTACCTTCGGTTAAGTTTTTTGCCTTGAAAATTTTGTTAGTGTAAAGTAATTTAGCATTTAAAAGGTTAACTTCATTCAATTCAACTTTAAGCGCTTGAATTTCATCCATTGCTTCTTTGAATCTCATTTTTTCAGTTTCTTTTTCGATTTTAGAGTCATCTCTGTCTCCATCTTCGTTTCCGACACCTTTTTCACCTTTTACACGAGATGCTTCATCGATCTCGTCTTTTGCTTCGTCTACTTTTTCACTTTCATCCATTTCTTCTTTTTTGGCTTCGTCGATTTCTACGTCTACGTCTACATCCTCAACATCTTCAATTTCAA
>VMHT01157727.1_pt1 | contig 22218 bp, 28 predicted proteins | sample 4693611 | NCBI WGS metagenome assembly VMHT01 (sample SAMN12280063, study PRJNA550983) | marine metagenome | isolation source: seawater sampled from same location over 5 years 0.02-0.2 micron viral filtrate | place: USA: collected off the coast of southern California halfway between the port... ...
GTCAGAAATCCTGCGAAACTGTATGTATATATATCATTAGGTGACCTTTAAAAAAATTGCTCATTCATAGGGCTTATTAAGGGCTTATGAAGGGCTTGGTAAGGGCTATGATGAAATCATTAAGGGCTTCTCTTATCTACTTATCTGTATACTTAAGTACACCCTTCCTTGGGGGAAGTGTAGCTAATGAACTACCCCATATGATGATCAAGAGACATCATTATGTACACCCAATTAAGATTTATTAATTATAACATTGACTGTCAAGTAAATTAACTCCAATATCTTCAATATGGAAAAAGAGGAACTCATGAAGGAGATTACTCAAGCTATTCAAGAAGTAGCTTCTAAGAAGGATGCAATGCAGAAGAAGAGCATCAGTCGGTATAATCCGGAGAAGGTAGCCGAGATACTATATTTGTATTCTGTGGGCAATAGCCAGACTAGGTTAATCAGGAAGTATGGCTTTGATAGGCATAGTGTGGTAAATGTATTGGTGGACTATGCTGATTACTTTGGTAAGTTCAAGGATATGTCAGGAGCTATAGCCGCAAAGAACTATATGAATCTAAGTAGTCTTGAGGAAGACTTGGTGGATGCAGTCAGAGTAAGGATGGAGAATGGAGAGCTGGAGGTGACATTTAGGGATTTGAAGGAGTTGAGTATAGCTAAGGCTAACTCAATCAGAGAGGCACTTACTGCTAGAGGTGAGGCTACTAACATTACTGAGGATCGTAAGGTATATACCCAGGATGACTATGATGAGACAATTAAGTTAGCTAAGGAGAGACTAAAGAAAATCAAAGGTGAGGTAATAGACATAGATGGCGATTAACAGCGATTACGATGAATTATTTGATAGGGTTCGTGGCAATTTAGGCGAACACTTTGGAAACTATATGTTCATAGTAATGGATGATGATGGTGACTTATTCTATGATTATCCTAATCACAGGGTAGGCAGAATGTTATTAAAGGAAACAAAAGAGGATATGGAAGGCGATATTCTAGATATTATTTGGGAGGAAGAAACAGAACCAGAAGAAGATGGAGATTAAATTTACAAATCACCCTTTGGTTAAACCACCTACTGACGAGGAGATAGTTCTTCTTGGTGAGAAAGACCCTAGACTTTTAACAGAACTCCACAAGGCTCATGAAGGTAGAATTGAAGCATCTGTAGAAGACCCTATCCGATATGGATTTGACCTGGAGGGTTGGAACAGAATCAGAGATGGTTTGGATGAGTACGATGAGTGTTTAACACTAGGTGGTAATAGATCAGGGAAGACTACAGGGTGTGCGAAGTTAGTAATGAAGGCAGTCATGGATAGTTATGATGGCCACATTGTATGCTTCTCACAGAATGCTGACACCTCGGTAAAGGTTCAGCAGGCGGCAGTATGGGAGATGATGCCCAAGGAGTTTAAGAAAAAGACTAAAAGTATAGAGGGGTATATTAATTTCTCTATGCAGAATGGATTTACAGGAAGTTCTTTTATCTTTCCGGATACCAGGACTAGGGTTGATTTCAAGACTTATACACAGTTCTCAAACAATCAGACTATCTTGGAGGGTTTTGAATTTGGGTTCAAGCACCCCAAAGGGCAAAACATAGGAGCATGGCTTGATGAGTATCTTGGCGATGCTTCTTTGGTAAACACTCTTAGATTCCGACTAGCGACTAGAAACTCTAAGCTACTGATAGGGTTTACTCCGATTGATGGTTATACACCATTTATATCAGAATACCTAAAAGGAGCAGAAACCCTAGAAACACGAGAAGCTGAACTGTTATCGAATAAGCCATTACCTGTAAAACAATATAGTAAAGAGAGAGATGCCTCTATAGTTTATCTTCATTCTGATGAAAATCCTTTCGGTGGATATGAAAGAATAGCAAAGGACTTGAAGAAAGCTCCAGAGGAAGAGATACTTGTTAGAGCATATGGTGTGCCAGTCAAGTCAATGACAACACTATTACCTTTGTTTAATACAGAGGTAAATGTTTTAGATGAAACCAAGAACAAGTACAATATGTCTTTTCCGGATATTAGTGATAAGAATGAGTTTACTTGTTATCAGGTAGTTGATCCAGCCGGTGCTAGAAACTATACAGCAATATGGGCAGGGGTAAATGAACAAGGCGAGATATACATTCGTAAGGAGTTTCCTGAAAGAGATATATATGGAGAGTGGGCATTGTTTGGTGATCCGAAATGGAGATATGGCCCTGCTGCTAAGAAGCTTGGTTTAAATGTAGCAGGATATGCCGAAATGTTCAGAGAGATAGAAGATGACTTAGGTGTAGATGTATTTGAGAGAATCGGTGACTCTAGATTCTTCGCAAAAGAGAATGAGAACAATGATGATTTATTTAGAGCATTTGATGATCATAACATGAACTTCCTTGCAAGTGATGGTAGAATGGAGGAAATAGGGATCAATGCATTAGACGAATGGTTTAATTATAATCCTAATCTACCAGTAGACGAAGTCAATAGACCACTATGCTATATACACAGATCATGCGGCAACCTAATCGAATCACTCATAAACTATGGAAGTAATGGGAAAGCAGACGAAGCTCTAAAGGATTTTTTTGATGTAATAAGATATTTAAGAATGAGTAATGGTGGTGAAGGCCCTGACCATGTAAACAAGCGGCAACTATTAACCCAATATAACCATACAGGAGGTTACTAATGGCAAAAAGAAGATTAACAGATATAGCCAAAGACTACGATATTTCATTTGAAGAATTGCAAGACATTGCATTTAACAAATTGACCGAGGAAAGTATTTCCGGAAAAGGAAAGAATACTTGGATAAATGAAGTTGGTCAGGAAATATTAGATGACAATATTCCGATCAAAGAAGTGAAACCAAGAATGTACAGGGGTAAGGTACGAAACATAGCACCAAACCCTAGATTTTCATTCGTTCATGTTAAAGAAAAGAATGGATGCATTAAGGTAGAAATACCTAGAAGATTCATTGGAAAAATAAGAAGCCATCAAATGGTTAATCTAGAAGAAAGAGAAGAAGACCAATATATTATGGTTCTTCCGAAGATAGTTTGATCATTATGTTAAAATAAGACGATATGCAAGACACAGATATTTCGGAGTCACTTACTTATGTGACAGGAGAACCTAATGTAAACCATTTGCGCCATGCTTACGAGCAAACAGTAAATGAACTAGAACCATATTTTGATTTATGTAGGGACTCCTACGATCAACGAAGAAACTATTGGGCAGGGAAAAGTCGTGACCTTCGCAAACATGGGGCTGATGCCTTTCCATGGGAAGGTGCTTCAGACATTGAGTCTCATGTTATCGATGAAAGGATATCAAGACTTGTTGCCATGCTTATGTCTTCATTGAGCAGAGCCAATGTTTCGGCATTTCCTGTTGAAGTAAACGATATAGCTAGATCAAAAATCGTAGGTAGTTTCATGAAGTGGATGGTTAGCTCTGGTTACATAAATCGCTTTGAGAAAGAAATGGAGCTAGGGTGTAACTATTTGTTAGAGCGAGGTATCTTAATTACTCATGTTGGTTGGCAGAGAGAGGATCGTAAATTTCTACAAGAGTTAGATATTGCACAGATTGCCCAAATGTCACCAGAGATAGCTCAAGCTGTTGATGATCCAAGTAATGACCAGGCATTGGTTGCATTACTACAACAAACCTTTGAAGGAGTAACCGAAAAGAGAGGTTTAAAAGCCTTAAAGGAACTAAGGAAGAAAGGTTCTACAAAACTTCCAATAGTCCGAAGACAAGTAAATGCTCCTGAAGTAAAAACATTAGCACCTGACTTTGACTTTTTCTTACCACCATATGTTACTGATCCACAGAAAGCACCTTATTGTTTCTGGAGAAACTTCTATACTCCACAGGAGTTAGAATTAAAAGTAACCACAGATGGGTGGGATGCAGACTTTGTAGCCGAAATGATTCAGAACTATCGTGGTGTTGATGTATTAGATATAGAAAAGCAACAAGAGGGTAGACGATCAAATCTTATACAAGATTATGGCTACGAAGCAGAGGAGTTAATTGAATTAATTTATGGATATCAGCGATTGATTGACCCAGAGGATGGTTCAGAAGGAATCTACTATACTGTGTTCCATAAACAATTTAGTGGGAACGAAGATGCTCCTGCTTTCGCAATTCACGAATTACTCAATGGATATGAAGATTATCCTATCGTGGTCACAAAACTGTCAGAGGATTCTAAAAGATTGTATGACACTATGACTGCTCCTGATCTGCTTCGTGGTATTCAAAACCAAGTAAAGGTAGAAAGAGATTCACGAATTGATAGAAACTCTTTGGCAACATTGCCGCCAATCATTCACCCTGTCGGACAAGCACCAACAGACTTTGGCCCTGGTAGATATATACCTTACCGAAGAAAAGGAGACTTGGACTTTGCTCCAACACCTCCACCACCTACAGGATCAATAGAAATTGAAAGAACTCTTCAGGAACAAGCTGATAGATTGATGGGATTAGATAATACCCCAATCAGCCAATTGAAGCTACAGTTCTTGGTTAATAAATTCCTAAAGCACTCAGCAGATGTATTAAAACTAGCTTACAAGTGTTTTCAAAGATTTGGCCCTGATAGTGTATTCTTTAGGGTTACTGGTTCTCCTGATCCACAAACATTTGGCAAAGGTGATCCAAACGAAGACTTTGATGTTACTATATCTTACGATGTATTAAACACAGACCCTGAAACTCAAGAGAAGAAACTTGCACAAATCCAAGCACTTACTGCTATGGATCGTAATGGTCGAATAAATGTTGATAGTTTGTTAACAGTTATAGCAAATGCAGTTGATCCTGTGTTGGCCGATCAGATTCTACAACCAGTAGAAGCCGCACAAGAACAAGTAGTCAAACAAGTTACTGACGATCTATCTAAGATTTTTGCTGGTATTGAAATGCCTGCTAGACCAAATGGCGCTCAGGTTGCAATGCAAGTAATCCAACAATATGGCTCTCAGCCAGATATTCAAGCTAGACTACAGTCAGATGAAGCATTTGCCGCTAGGATGGAAAAATATGTTGGACAATATACCTTTATGATGCAACAACAACAGAATGCACAAATCGGTCGTATTGGTACAGAGCCTGCTGCTATGGGTAGTGTTGACACTCAAAACATTTAGTATGACTCCAGAACAGTATAGCGCTAAGCGATCTGCTGAAATGCAGAATCAAATTGACATGGCTAACTTAACTAAGGCAGTTGCCTTGGAAGCCAGAGGAGAAGGTATGGATGGAATGTTTGCAGTTGCTAAAAGCATACTCAACAGACATGAACTCATAAACTCAGGCGAGGTTTTGCCATCTACATATATGCCTAATAGTGTTAACAGTAAACCAACTATTAGTGATATCTTGTTTCATAAGGATCAGTATCAAGTATATGACTCAAAGAATAAAAGATTCAAAGATCAAAAAAACCCTCCAACTAAAGAAGATTTCCAAAAAGCCCAAGAAGCTATTCATTTAGCTTCAGATACCCATAGGGCAATGACATATATCTTGGATCGTAATTTACCAATGGATACTTTCGATGGTACAGGCTTCAGAAGAAGAGATGCTAAATACGATGCTTCTCAAGATAAAGGAACATTCATGATAGGAAACCATCAATTCAACAAAGCAGGAAGACCTGAATTGGAAGAATAATTTATGACACTAGAAGAATCACTACAATCATTATCAAACCACGAATCATTTGCTACATTTGTATTTACAATTCGTGATCTAAGGGAAGAAGCTATAGAGGAGTTACACAAGGCTGACTTTGAGACCATTCAGCAAATAGCAGGTAGGATAATTACATATGATCAGATTTTACAAATGGCAGGTTACAGAATCTTAGAAAAAAGATTTGGGTAGTATGTTATAATAACTTTATCGCAATCGCTTTGGCGCAAAGAAAGTGGACAAATTATGACAGATGAAATCGCACCTGACATCGCAGAGTCAGCAAAAAATCCTGTGGACAACATATCCCCATCTGACTTCGCAGTCAGAAGGTTAGGTCAAAAAGATGAAACTCAAGAAGCAGTAGCCTCTGAGCAAATCCAGGAGACCCCAGAATCGGTAGTAGAGGAAGCAGAAACTCAAGAGGAGACTGAGCAGTTAACTCAACAGGTTTCAGAAGAATCTACTAATAATGATCTTTCACAGTACAACTTGGATGAAATGTCCGAGGAGGATTTAAGAGACTTATCAGATAAACTTGGAAGTAAGGCAGTTGCTCGATTTGGAGAACTTACTGCTAAACGAAAACAAGCTGAAGAAAAGTTAGCTGAATTACAAAAACAGTTAAGCGAAAATAAGGATGATATTCTAAATAAGCCTAAGGCTATTGAGAACAACCCTTATAATAGTTTAAAAACTGTTGAGGAGCTTCAAAATAAAAGCCAAGAGTTAAATGATATTATCACTTGGGCCGAAGAAACCTTATTTGAATCAGATGGCTATTCGGCAGATGATGTGGTAACAGAGGTTGAAGGCCAAGAAGTAACTAAAGCACAAGTTCGCAAAAGTTTACTTCAAGCTCGGAAAGCTAGAGACCAATTCTTACCAGATCAATTGAACCAAGTTCAGAAGATTGCAACTAGTAAACAAGTTAAGGAAGCATTTGCTAAACAAGCAGAAGAAGAATTATCTTGGATGACAGGAGATGACAACGATACTCGCAGAAATTATGAGGCTATGCTAAATGATAAGCGATTCATTAATCTCCAAGAAACAGTTGATCCTGATATATCAGCACAACTACCTTACATTATAGCTCATGCAGCCAATAGTATATATGGTAGAAAACTGATAAAGGATACTAAGTCGGTTAATCTTAATCCTCCAAAGACAGGTGCAACTTCAGCACCAACAGTAAGTCGTACTAAGAAAAGTCAGAAGGCTTTGGCTGACCTGAACAGTAGGTTCAAAAATTCAGGATCAAAAGGTGATTTCATTTCACTCAGAACTGCTCAATTATCCAAACAATCATAACAATTAATCCATAAATATAATGGCAATTTCAGATACATTCAATCCGGCTTTACAGCCAGTTACAACCCAAGGGCCGAGTGTTTCCAATCGTGAGGATTTGACAGATGTCTTAACTATCCTTGCGCCAGAAGAAACTCCAGCTCTTTCATCTGCCAACAAACAGAAAGCAAATGCTACTTTTGTTGAGTGGACAGTCGATGGCCTAGCCGATCCCTCAACAGCAGGTATTAGCGAAGGTGCTGATGTTACAACATTCACAGACCAATTCGCAAGCCGCGCTCGTCTTGGCAATTACATTCAGAAGTTTCGCAGAGACTTCATGGTTTCCGATTTACAGGAAGCTGTTGACTCTGTAGGGCCTGCTAAAGTTGCACAAGCTGAATCAAAAGCTATTCGTGAATTGAAAAGAGATGTTGAAGCAACAATTCTTTCAGACAATGATCGTCAAGCAGAAACAGGTGCAGCCCCTTACAAAATGCGAGGACTTGGTAAGTTCCTTGATGGTGCTAATGCTGACATCCCTGCTGATTACGAAACTCCTGCAGCATCTATTGCTACTACAGGTTCATTAACAACAGAGACTGAGTTCAATACAATCATTCGTTCGATCTATCGTGCAAATGGTGAAGCTAACAACTTAGTTCTTATCGCTGATACATCACTTCGTAAGCAAATCGCAGACTATGCTCGCTTAGGAAACCAAACTGAAACTGTTCGTAGTGTAAACTATGATGGTGATAACTCAACAATTAAATTATCTGTTGAGATTTACCAATCAGATTTCGGTATCGTTTCTATCGTTAACATGAATCCAACAACCAACCCAGAGACAGTTTCAGGATCAACAACTAATCACGATCGTGGTTATATGATCAACCCTGACTACTATGGTATTCACGAGCTTATCCCTATGGGATCATCTCGCCTACCTAACATGGGTGGTGGTGAAAGAGGTTTTGTTGACTGTGCATTAACACTAGGTGTTTATGCTCCAGCGGCTCATGGTATAATCAAATAATTAAAGGAGGTAAAATATTATGGCTATTCAACTTAAAAAAGTTTCTAACATAGAAACTCTCGCTCTTGGATTCAACTACGAAGGTAGCATTGACATCAAAACTGATGTCCCTACCGGAGGTGCAGTTGACATTCAATTCAACTCAGCAGAACTTATAGGGACTGTAGGTAAAGCGGCATTAGTCGTAGACCAACATGTACCTGCTGATAATAGTGGTTCAACTGATTACACAAGCTACAAAGTACAAGTAGGCGATACTGCTGACCCTAATGGTCAAATCGCTGATGTGGAGCTTTGCCCTGCTGGTACTGAAGCGGCTCTCGGAACAATCTTCACCAATACCGGTGATGATGCTTTCGGAACTGCTGTCACTAATGTAGGTGCTACATTTGTTTCATTAAATGAAACCGATGAAGCATTAGCTACTGCTGGTAAGGTTCGTGTATTCTTTGAATACTACCCAACAGCTGGAGATAACTTCTCAGGTTAATTAATTCAATGGGGAGGTTGGGCTGAGTATCAGCCTCCCCCTTTTTTTTAATAATAAAATGGATATACTACATCACAAAGATAATAAGATAGATGAGAAAGAGCATTGCGAGGCAATGGCTCAAGTTATCAACAATGCTATCTTAGAAGAAAAACTAAACGAAAAGGATCGTACCGACATAGCTCGTAAAGAGGCTAGAGATAATGTTGGAAAGACTCACCCTACACTAGGTAAATGTGTAGCAACAATCCCTGCTAGGGATTATTTTAGATTAGTTAAGAAGTATGGATCAGATACTGTCTTATCTAAAGAATTTTTACAATACTTCAATAAGAAGCACAAAGACTTATCACCGAATAAAGCATAATGTTAGATAGAAAAACATCTGATTTGTTTGATACAATCAAAGCCCTATCAGGGGTAAATGATTTTACTACTGAGGAAACTGCCAACTTAGTTGACTTAGCTAATCGTAGATTTACTATGGCTTACAACACTAGCCCTATGTGGGATAGATATGTGGCTGTAGGAGAAGAAAGAAACCTTAGTTCATTTGAGGTAAGTAGGGCCACTTTTGAAAATGGTCTTTACTTTAAGTATGGAACTGAATTAGTTGGCTCAATTTATAATGATGTTTATGTACCAACTAACCAAGATAACTTTGCTAAAGAGAATAATGCATTTAGAAAAGGAACAGATGGAAGATGGATTTTCGGATCATACTCTTATACTAAAGACCCAGTAACTAACATTGTAACATTTATAGGTGGAACAACCCAAGCTAAACAACAGGATACTGACTCTACTGGTGCTTACATAGAATATGGTTCACCTACTGAGGTTATACAATGGGGTGATTTTGTTGGTCTTACTAATTTTAAGTTAACCCCAAAGCAAACAGTTGAGTTTTCTGAAAAATACGAAGTATTTAATTCAGAGGACACAAGAGAAACAAAAGAACAAATTACTGATTTTATTCGTATTCATAGGGAACAACCATTTTTAAATAGATCAGCTACTGAATATGATTTCTTTGTTGATTCATCTGGTGCAAATGTATTAAGCCCATTGACCAATGAAAGTAGCACAGTATATGTAACTTATAAGAAACCAATTGATCCAGCTAATAATCCTTCCACAGGAATAGGTATTTCTAGTTTTACGATTGGTTCAATACCACGAGAATTTTTCAATTATATCTCTCATGGAACATATGCTGACTTCCTTAGAATGGATGGTCAGCATGACAAGGCAGCCTTTGAAGAACAGAAGGCTGATTTGTTCCTAGCAACAGAGCTTGAACGAATTGATATAATAAACAATAACAACTCTTTAAATCATAAGATATCAACTTATGTAAACAGATCAACCAGATAATATAATGCCAAATTCACTAGTAGTAAATTTATACCCAAAACCTAATCCAAGTGCAGGTAACATGAAGATGTTATCAGTAGCCGATTCTGTTGTCAAGTTAACCAATTCCTACACCTTTGATGAAAACACAATGTTTGTTGTATTAGATGTTCAAGACAATGATGTCTATGTAACATACAATAATAATGAAACACCATCAGCAACTGTAGGTCATATCTTGTATGCAGGTAACTCATATACTTGGGATATACAAACAGCTAAGGCAGCCAACTTCCTTTCAGTAGGTGGTACTGCAATTGTAGCCGCTTCTCAGTTCACACAGTAATGTCTATTACAACACAACCGGCTGTCAATGTCCTCAATGGGTCATTAGCTTGTGCTTTCAATAATGGAAGACCAACAGGCAGTAATGAGTTGATACCTAGCATTCCTGGTAATGCTTTAGATAACCCTACATTTGATGTAGTAGCATCTCCACCATTTGGAAATGCTTACAATGGTGTAGTGTATTTTAACAAGTGGTCTCACTTTGGTCAGTTGTTTACATCAGACTTTGATTTTAAAACATATGTAGGTAATTCATTTAATGCAAACTTTCCTGCATTTAAAGATTTGGGTGGTGGTGCATTAGACGATCAAAGAAAGTGTGTTAAGCTATATGGTGCAGGAACAAACTTTCCTGACAATACTTCTAATACAAATAATAATAATTCTAGAAGTTTTCCACTAAGTGGTATGTCCACTACTAATACTCCAGGAGCTTATCCAGATAGTGGTACTTGGACAAGACAAGGATGGTCACAGGGTGTAGCAGTACCAGATAGTGCTACTACAGTTACATTTGGTGCATATGTTAGGATACCTAGTGATGACCAACTTAGAGATTTAAATGTAGTAGGTTGCTATATTAATCAAAATACAGGTAGTAACAATTATGTAAATGCTATGTACATTAAAGAAGAAGGTCAGCTATTTAATTTTGCAACAGGTGCTTTAAATAAATTTCATTGGTCTGGATTAACCTCTAGCTTAGATTCAAATGGCAATACTGAATATGGTATAAGAAACAATAATGTTTGTACAGTAGAAAGCATACAACCTTACTTTCAATCAAATTTTGCACAATTTAATAAGATAGAAAAAACAGTTACCCTTCAATCAGGAACAAGTAGAAGGCTTACATTTGAAATGTTCTTTGGAGAAAATCAAAGTTATTTAACACCTGCAAGCACAGGAACACCTAGTGGTTCAGGACTTTTTTATAATCCTTTTGTATTATATTCATAATGGAGGAAACACTACAGAGATTATCAGTAGGAGTATTTGGTTGGATCGCAACTGATACACTACAAGACATTGATTTAATAATGGGGATAATGTCCAAGGGTGTTATAATAGGGTTAACCACTTTATCAATACTTAAACTAATACAAGAACTAAGATGACAACAGAACTTATAGCAATGCTCGGAGGAGGTGCAAGTGGCTTTCTCTTTAAATTAATTGGTACAATGGTAACTTCCCAGCAAGCCAATGTTGATAACTTAATTAAGAAACAGAAAGCATCAGACGAAAGTGCAGATGCCGCGGCAAAGAGAACCGGTGATGGTGGTGCTATTGTTCGTAGAATTATTGTAGTAACAGTTTTATTCGGAGTAATCATAGCTCCATTCATCCTAGCTCATAGTAACGAAGGGGTCACAGTAGCTAATGAATACAGTAAATGGTTTGGCTTAATTAAAGGCACTAGCTACCAAACATTGCATGGGTATGTTATACTACCAGAGATAAGACAAACAGTATTGGCTATCGTAGGATTCTACTTTGGCTCATCATCAGTTAAATAATTATGAATCATTGTCATTGTAAATGGATAAGAAAAGAGCAAAGCAAGAACTGCGAACTCTCAGGGATTCAATCTCTGAAGTGCTTGGCGAAAAGAATAATCAAGCTGATTCCTCAGACATTAAGGAAAGTATTGAGCAAGCTCAAGAGTCTGCTAGAGCAGGGGCTAAAGCTCTTAAAAAATCTCTTATAGAGAGGATCAAGGAATTACCAGTTGTAACACAAGTATCTCAGCTAGGGGCTGCAGGTACTGTTGCTGTGTCTACTGCGGCAGTAACTCAAGTAGATATTGCCCAAGATCGTACAGAGATATTTGTAGCAGAAGTGGCCCAGGATGTCATTGAAGAAAGATTTGAAGTCCCAATGTTTATTGATAACTTTGTAGACTTTGCTACTTTAAATGATTGGGGACAAAAGGTTATTACCGAGAAGATTTCTGAGGCACAGGCTTTCGTAGCCGAGGTTTCCGAACCACCACAGACTTCTCAATCATCTTCTGCTCCTGAGGACACCAAACCTGCACCCTCTGCTTCTTCACAAGATAGTTCTTCCGATAAGTCTTCTGAGCCGAAAGATAGTAGCACAGAGCAAAAATCAGAAGAAAAGGAATCCAAATCAGATAAAACATCCTCAGAGACTACTGAAGAGCCTAAGGAGGTCAAGTCTAATGATGATACTAAGGAAGAAACAAAAGAGCCTACAGAGCAATCTGAGGCTAAATCTGATGCCATAGAACAGGTAAACACACCATACGAACCAATGGATGATGATATAAAGCCTCACACAGACACAAGACCAGTATCCCCAATATTATGATAGAGTACATTTTTAGTAACTACAAAGACGATCTGCTCGCTATGGCATTTGCATACATTGGTATAATATCTATTATAATGATGTTCTTACCAAAAAATAATATATTGGTAAAATCATTCAAGAGCATCGCATCAATCTTTACATCCCTTTTCAAAAAATGAGCCACGAATTTTCAGAACTCGATATCAACAATGACTCCGACTATGGTTGGGGCGATAGCATTACTTCAACTGATTACAATTACTTTTATGTACCATCTATACCGGAGTGGGCATATAGTGAATTTGATGGATTATTATACGAAGGAACTCAGTACAATTGGAGTGAAGTAGATTATAGGCTTTCAGTTGATTACAATAGTGTACCTGAACCAGCAGATGCAGGATTCATTGGTGCAGTATTAGTAGGAATTTTTGTAGCATTTACTTATTTTAAAACAAAAAAATAACATGGCTATCACATCAATTATATTTTTCGGAAAAAAGAAAAAACCTAAGCAACCAAAAGTCGCTCAAAGGAAAAACATATTAACCCAAAAAAGGAACATTAAATAATTATGCCACAAGGAAAAGGAACATATGGAAGTAAAAGAGGTAGACCACCTACAAAGAGAAAGATGAAGAAGAAAGGTAAGTGCTAGTGGGTAAGTTATGTGCTAGAGGTAAGGCAGCCGCCAAAAGAAAGTATGATGTATATCCATCAGCTTATGCTAACTCATATGCAGTTCGTGTATGTAAGGGGCAAGTTAAAGGCCCTGATGGCAAGAAGAAGACTGCTAGTGGATATAAGAGAAAGAAAGTATGAGCCTCAAAAGATGGCATCAAGAGAAATGGGTAGATATAAAAACTGGCAAGCCTTGTGGTAGAAAGAATATCGAGAAGAGCAAGCGAGGATACCCTGCCTGTAGACCATCTAAAAGAGTTAGCTCAAAAACTCCAAAGACTCAATCAGAGATGTCTTCGGCAGAGAAAGCAAAGTTCAAAAGAACAAAGACAAGTAGTAAAAGAATTTCATATCAACACAAAAGAAAGAAGTAATGGGTAAGGGGATGCAACCAAAGGCTGGATACAATCAAAAATTGTATGAACAGAATTACGATGCAATCTTTCGTAAAAAGAAAAAGCATGAGAAAAGAACACAAAAGTAAAAAAGGTGGACTAACTGCCGAAGGCAGAGCTTACTTTAAAAGAAAGACTGGTGCTAATTTAAAGCCACCGGTTACTGAGTCTAATCCTACTGGTAAAAAGAAAGCCAGAAAGAAATCATTTTGTGCTAGAATGTCTGGTGTTAAAGGGCCAATGAAAGACAAGAAAGGAAGACCCACAAGAAAGGCATTAGCCCTTCGTAGATGGAAATGCTAAATGGCTAGATACGACAAGTATGGAAACCTAGATGATCGTACCCTTGAAGACCTAGACTTAGGATTCACCGGATACAACAATCGTCTGCGATCTGATCAGTTACAAAGAGGTACACTTAGCTCTAGTGTCAATGGTCGGCTTGATCGTAATGGTGAGTGGCAAGTAAGGAAGGGTATAACTAATGTTATATCTCCATTTACTGTAGCAGGTAATGCAGTTAGATTACCTACTTCTACAGAAGAGGAGACAGGTACAAAACTTAGGTTACCTTTCACTATATCGGCAGCCACAGTATCAACCAATGTTGTAACTATTACCACAGGTGCAATTGCACATGGATTAACAACAGGCGATAAGGTAGTGATAGAGGGACTAAAAAAAAGTGACCCAGGTCATACTGATCCAAATGGTGAGAGAACTATTACCGGCACTCCGACAACCACTACATTTACTTTTGACTTAACTACAACTGCTACATCGTATGTGGTCACAGAAGGCATTGTGCTAACTTGGGAAGCATTCCCACAAGACCCTGTAAATTGGGGTAGTGCCTCAAGCTATGCACAAATTAATCAGCATTTATTCCTTCCTCATACAGGTGGATCATTAGAGCTAACACTCAATGATGCTACTAACACAGAGGTAACATCATCCTGTAGGTTTAGTGATAATGCGATTTCCACCGATGAGTTTGTTATTTTATCTAGTGTCACAAATGCAGTTGCAGTTAATGTAAATGACTCAAGTAAATTCAATATGACTTTCGAGGCAGGTGAAACTGTCCCTTTAGCATCTCAGTTATTGCAGGTGTTAAATAAAATCATATTATTCAGAAATGAACAAGCAGCACTTGAGTGCAATAAATTTTTTAAACAATTAGATATAGCATCAGCGACTAGACCAGGAAGCTCTAGGGTTGTGACTGTTAATACAACTGTAGCACATGGATTAGACACAGGTGACTTTATCGGTATAGAAAACCTATCACTTGGTAGCGAAGACCCCAATGGTTCTTTTGTAATCACAAAGGTTGATCTAGATACATTTACATACCAAGTAGCTAACACATCTCCAAGTGGTTCTTCTGATGATTATTCGGCAGTAGTGGGTGCATTTGGTCATACGATACCTGCATTCAAAAAAGTTCCTAGTGGTCAGTATACACAGCCTATTGAGGTTGCTACTCAAGCAGGCGAATATGCACAAGTTGAAAACAGAGGTGTGGTTCATAAGAATCCTGACAACTATGTATTGGGTGATGAGTTAGAATTTTTAGGAGAAATACATGACACAAATGTATCAGGTCTTGTTATTGGTTCTAAGTTTAATGTATCAAAAGTATTCACATTAGGTGACACTTCTGCGATAGGATCATCTGCCGCAGGAGATAATAGTCATGGAAACCCAGAGTATGGAACTATGTACAGAATAGTATTTACTGCTACCGGACATGGTTTATCTGTAGGTGATCCTATAACAATAGCAGGAACTTCTCAAGGTGCATTAAATGCTGATTGGTTTGTTGCCGAAGTGCCAGATGCTAATACTTTTACAATATATAAAACATCAAATACTGCAATCTCTAGTGGTGGTACAGTAAGAATTGCAGAAGGTTTTGAGTTTTTTATACAATCCGAGAAGACAAGTGTTCATATAACAGAGGGTGATAGTTATTTAGCTCAACCTGTATTTTCAAAGAGAATAGCTCTAAGTATGGGATTCCGACATATGCCGAATCCACCTTATGGTATATATCACCAAAAGAGGTTGGTTGTACCATTCTTCTTTGATGTAAGCGATACAGGCCTTACTACTGATAGAGGAAACCGAGATGAGTTAATTGTGTCTGACTTATTAGACACAGATACTTATGATGAAGTATTCGGTCAGTTTAGATTTAATGCAGGTGGTGCTGACTTTAATGTAGGCATGCACTCATTCTCTGAAGATGTCCTGGTGGTATTTAACAGAAATAGTATTCACTTAGTAGTCAGTAGCTTGAACCTACAGACCGCAGCAGTAAAGAATTTGACCAACGAAGTTGGGTGTATAGCTCGTAAGAGTATTATTCAAGTTGGTAATAGGATATTATTCTTATCAGATAATGGTGTGTATGCTATTGATTTCCAAGATGAGTATAACCTTCGTGGTAACGAAATGCCACTTAGTGAACCAATCAATGTTAATGTACAGAACATCAACAAAGATAATGCTAGTAAAGCAACTGCTGTTTACTTTGATAACAGATACTACATTGCAGTTCCTATGAACTATGTAGAGAGTGTTAACACTAGCCAAGTATTCTTTTCATCGAGAGAGGCACTTGAGTATGTTGATCCAATAACTGGTTTAATGAATACATTTGATGCAGCTGACACAACAAAGAATTTAGTCAGAAATGTAAGTGCTACAGAAAACAATGTCATACTAATATACAATTTCCTTAACAATGCTTGGGAGTCCATTGACTATGTGAGCGAACAATCAAGTAGCACAAACTTTGCTATTAACCCTGATTGGAATATATTAGATTTGGTTGTAGCAGGTAGAGGTGATGCTCGTGGTGTATATGTAGTAAACTCTAAGGGTGGTGTACACAGACTAGATATTGGGCTAACTGGTACTGACTCAGTTATTACTGAGATTGGAGTAACAGACCCAAGTAGTAAAAACACCAATGGATTTGCTACAACTCGTATGTATAACCTTAACTCAATTGACCGAAAAAGATTTGAAAACTTTGAGATACTAGCTGAGTCTAGTGTTGATGCAAGTGCCACATTTAGACTAGGAGCAGTAGCTGAAAACTTAGATTCAGAGTTTTTGCTAAATAATGGAAATGCATATTCTATAGCAACTAAAGGAGAAGATGTTGCCATTCGTGGTAGAATAGGAAATAAGAGAGCATATGGTATGGAGTTTAAATTACAAAATACAACCGGTAGACCTAGATTCAAAGGATTCAAGGTAGCCGCATCAGAAACATTTAGATCAATAAACGAAGCAAGATAATATGGCAGGAGTAATCAGATCAGGAACAAACACAGGGTCTTACCCTAACAACTTTGGAGCAAGCGATGCAGTAACAGCTAGTCAATTGAATGGTCATGTAAATGATGCATCATTTGACCCAACAGCAGTAGTGACTGGTGGTGGATTAGCACTAGATACTGGTATTAAAATAGCAGACGAAGGTGTTACATTAGCTAGAATGGCACATGTTAATACAAATAAAATATTAGGCAGAACTACTGCCGGAACAGGCGATGTAGAGGCATTAACACTTAACACAGATAATGCATTGGCTAGTGCTAGTGCTACATCTTTAGCAACTGATGGTAGTATCAAGGCTTATGTGGATACATATATTAGACCAAATATTGTTACTACTAATTCTACTGCTGCTTCCATAGCATCTGATACAAATGCTTTTACAGACTTTCCATCCTTGGAAGTTACCATTACACCTAGACTAGCTAGTTCTAAATTTTTAATTAATACAAAAGCACTCATGGGAAATTATGCTTCTGAAATGATATGGGGTAGAATACAATATAAAGTAAATTCTGGCTCATATGCAGATGTAGTTGTAGCTGATAGTCCTAGCAATCGAACAAGTGTTCATGGAATACTTGATATGGATTTGAACAATGACGAGTGGGGAGGAGAGCTTGTTATACACATAGGTGCAAGTGGACTCTCTTATTCTGTTGGAGATACCATTACATTTAAATTACAAGTAAAAAATTACTATAATAGTTATCCTTTGTATTTTAACAGAACAGAAAGTAATTTTGATGGCCCTAGAAAATTTAGAGGGGTATCAACAATAACAGTACAGGAAATTTAATATGTCAGTAGTAAACACAGGTAAAAATTTCGCAAATGGTGAGCAGTTAACTGCCACTAAACTCAATCAAATGTTTGGGGATTCAACATTCTCACCTGGTGCAGTAGATAACTCTAGTGTTACACTTAACTCACAGGGTAAACTACAGGTTAATCAGATTACAACTAGTAACATTGCCGCTAACTCTATTAACTTGGATGACATACAACAGATATCTACTGATAGAGTATTAGGAAGACTAAGTGATGAAACTGGTAATGTTGAACAAATTACTGTTGATGAGGACTTAACATCAGTATCAGCTAATCATGATGAGTTAGCTACATCTAAGGCTATCAAGGATTATGTGGATACAACCGCAGCACCTACAGTTGGTTTTGTGCCAACTAGCTATACTGGTGAAGAATCAGTAACCCTTCCTAATGGCTTGATTATGAAAATGGGGATATCAGCAAGTGTTGGTACTGATTCGAGTCAAACAATAGAGTTTGGTACTGATTTTAATGCTGTACCTATAACAGTTCAATTAACTAAATATCGTGGATTAGCAACAACTGGAGCAGGAGAACTTACAGTTGATAATGTTACAGCATCTGAATTTACAATTCGCAATGGGCTAGATACTTCAGGACAAGTATATTGGTTTGCAATAGGTAGATAATTTATGGCACTAGCTAATCATGTTCGTAAATGGTTGGAGATAAATGGCACTCCAAGTGAGGTAAAGAAGATAGTTGATTATTGTTTAAGGAAAGAAAATGGAAAAGTATTTGATGATTGGGGAGAGGATATTATCACCACAATGGTTACTTACCATATGTTTAAAAAGACAATATCAGTTATATATGATGGTGAAGAAGTTGTGGGTGTACATATGTGGTACAATTGTAATTACGAAGATGGATGGGAATTTATTAGAGGTTGGGAAGAAGATGATCCAAATGGTGATTCAATATTCTTAGCTTTCTTATTTGCAGAAAACAGAAAAGTATTAAAACAATTAACATTAGATTTATTCTCAAAAGAACCGAATGTACTGATAAAGAAATTAATAGGAATAAGACACCGACATGGTGTACCAACTAAGATAGATTTATCAGTAAAATATTTTAACAAATTACTTAAAGCATAATGGGAGGAAAAGGAAAAACAACAATCAATCAGCCAGACCCTATTGATCCAGGCAAGGCTATGGGTGAATATTTATTTGGTTCAGACTTTGGTAAAGCAGAAGGTATCACAGACCCTTTACTTCAACAAAGACTCATCGAGGCTGAGAGAACCTATAGACCACAGTATACTGCTCTAGAGTTAGCTGACCAAGAAGCCGCATTGTTCGGTGACGAGGATCAGATTGGGTTGCTCGAAATGCAACAAAAAGCCGGAGAGCGAGCTATAGGTTTTGAAGAAGAGGCAAAGAGAAGAGAGACTGCATTACTAGGAGAACTAGGTGGAGGTGTAACAGAGGCCCTAAGATCAGCTGACCCTTACTCTACTGCTATAGCAGATAAATTATCTCGAAAAGCTATGGGTGAGTTAACCCCAGAGGAAGAGCGAATAATTCAACAAACAGCTAGAGCGGCAAGTTCATCAAGAGGTCGCACAGGTACATCTGCTGACTTTGCTGAAGTATTAGGCAGAACCCAATACACAGACCAATTTTTACAACCAGCTTTTCAAGCGAACAGAGCTATTGGTGGTGATCCATCACAGTTCTTATTTGGTAGGTCTACACAGCAATCATCCATGGGTTCTAACTTATTTGGACAAGCTGCTTCCATAGCGGCTCAACAACAAGGGCCACAACTATTTGATCCAAATGCAGGTATCAATATGGCTATGCAACAAAGGTCACAAGACATGAGTTTATTAGGCGCACAAGCACAAGCTGATGCTAGTCGTAGTGCAGGTGGTCTGGGTGCTATAGGTAAGATAGCAGGTGGCGCTCTAGGTGGGCCAATTGGTACTGGAATCGCAGATATGATATTTTAATTATGGCATTACAAGTAGGCAGTAAAGTAGACCCAAGGTTATTAGATTATAGTGGATATGCCCAAGGCATGACTAATGCGGCAGCAATTAATGCAAAAGCATTAGATAGTTTAAGTAAATCAGTCGGTAAAGGCATTGAAGAATTTAATGAGAAGAGGTTGCAGAAGGAACAAAAGAAACAAGCAAATCCTATGATAGCTTCCTTCCTTAGGCAGATTAATCCAAGTTTATCAGAAGAACAATCAAATGCAGGTGCATCTAGCTTTATAAACTCAGTAGGGATTGAGGGATTACAAGCCGCTATACCTGTTTTTGCTCTAGAGGGCATGAAGAGCCAGAATAAAATTAAACTTGCACAGATTGAAGCATTTGGTGAATTAGCCAAACAAGAAACATTAAGTATTACTGATCAACAAAAAGTGGCTGAAGGATTTGAACCAGGTGGTGTTTACACAAATCAAGGATTCTCAATTGTGGGTGGTCAAGTAGTACAAGAAATTAATACTAAGCCTGGATTCAATATAGGAGATATACTCCCAGGAAGATCGGAATACAAACAAGTTCCTGTTACAAGTGGCCCTGTATATGATGCCGCAAGTCAAGCAGGATTATTAGCACAGACTCCTGAGGTAGATACTTCAATGATTAGTCAACCACCAGTAGGCACAGGTACTGTATTAACAGAGTCAGATACTGTTATTCCTAATTCATTAAACTTAGATATACCTTCAGCAGAAACACCTAGTGTTTCACAAATAGACGAAGTAGCAAAATTAGAAGATACAGATACTTTCTCTGATATTACTAGCAAGGTTGACTATGGTGAATTTAATGTCCCTAAACCTGAATTAATAAAACAAGAAGGATTTAGAGACCTTACTGCTACAGATAGACCTCTGACATTTAAAGAGTTCAGGGCAAAGCAAAGAAGAAATGTGGAAAAAACTCCTGAGGCATATCAAAAATATCTTGATAAATTTGAATACAACTATCCAATAACATTTGAAGATTTCAGTAATCCAGAAAACCAGCGACTAAATTATGCAAGAAGCATTCCTGGAAAGATGGAAGAATTATATATAGACCAATACTTACCTAAATTTTATTAGCCTAAGCAGTAATGACTCGCCAAGAATTAGCACAAAAAGTTAAGGCTAAGTATCCTGAGTTGCAGGGTTCAGATGACGAAACAGTCGTAGCCGGAGTATTAGACCAATATCCTGAGTATAGTGCATATCTTTCTGATGAAGATATTGGTACTAACTATGTTATTGAATCAGCCAAACAATTTGGTCTTGGGGCAGTTGAGACTGTAGGGCAAGCCGCAGAAGGTGCAGTCATAAATTTATCGCTAGGAATGGCTAATGAAGCAATGTCTGAGGAGGAGTTTTACAACTCACCTGAGTCATTAAAGAATGTCAGCTATGACAGATATGTTCGTCTTAATGATATAAAACTAGAAAAGCAAAAGAAGGGAATGGAGTTTGCTGACTCTATTAAATCATGGACTGAAGAAAAACTTCCTGATTATATCAATGCTAATGAAGAATATGGCAATGCATTTGCAGGCCAAGTATTCAGAGGTCTAGGTCAGTTCTTAGGATATGGTGCTGTAGGTGCAGCAGGTACAGCAGTCGGAAGCCCTGTAGGTGGTGTGGCGGCAGTTTATGGTACTGCATTCTTCAACAGACAGATAGAGTTCCTAGAGGATGCTGAGCAAACCCTTGGTCTTGATCTCTTAGAGATGGACAAGGATACTAGAGATAAGGTTGTTGGTGGATCATGGGCATATGGTTTAACTACTGGTGCATTGGATGCGACAGTATTTAAATACATAACTAGAGTTCCAGGAGCAAACACTCCTACAGTAAAGAATTTATTAAGTAACCTAGTAAGAGGACAAGGAGTACCTTCCGGACAGTTAAAGACAGTATTAGCGAATACTGCTAAGGCGGCAATAGCTGAAGGTACACAAGAATCACTTGGTGATGGATTGACATTAGATGCGATGGCTAAGTCATTGTATGATGATGACCGAGAGTTAATTACAGGCGATGCATTAGGGCGAAGAGTAACTGAGTTTGCTCTTGGTGGTACAGTCGGTGGTCTTGGTAAGACAGGTATTGATTTAATTAGAGCCAGACCCAGAACTGATGAAGAAGTTCAAGAGTTCAAGGATACTCTAAAGAAAGTTGATGAATCATTAAAGCAAGTTGAAAGTACAGATGAAGGCCCTCAAACATTTAAGATACAGTTTGAGCAACAGGCTTCAGGGGAAACTGACATAACTGAGGTTAAGGCTAACACCGAAGAAGAAGCTTTAGATTATTTCAATAATACATACAAGGGTATGTATGTTCCTGACTCAGGTAGAATATATACCGGTGAAGTACAAACACAAGAGACTGCCCCTGTAGAAGA
>VMHT01011742.1_pt1 | contig 22215 bp, 43 predicted proteins | sample 4693611 | NCBI WGS metagenome assembly VMHT01 (sample SAMN12280063, study PRJNA550983) | marine metagenome | isolation source: seawater sampled from same location over 5 years 0.02-0.2 micron viral filtrate | place: USA: collected off the coast of southern California halfway between the port... ...
AAACTTGCGGCGCTGGTTGAGATCAAACGCCCCAACCAGCAGATCGACGGTGCGATTTTGAGCCATTAAATAAAAGCTTGCGCTTAAATTATAGACCTAAATCATTGCAGGTTTAAAGCGATTGTGCCGCTAGTGACAAAGCTGCAGGACACAGTGACTAATTCGCCAACAGTTGAAGTGATTTCCATGTCGGTAATGATGCCTGTAAAAACAGCCGAATCGGTGCCTGAGGTGGTTCCGGTTGTAAACAACTCAAACGACGCGTCTGCAGGATCTGCTGCCGTGATGACATCCTCAAGGAACGCTGCTTGGCCTGTTGCGTCTGGGTCATAAACCAGTTCAACAGTGCCAGAGCCGGAAACCATGCTGCCAATAAAGCTGCGAAAGGTGTCGCCCTGCTTTGAAGTGTCAAGCGTTTCTTTCGTAGTGGATAAGCTCCAACTACGAGTGCCGACGATTGTTGCATTGCTGCCGCCAGAAGCTGAAAATTGGACTGCTCCTTGTTCGCCTCGAAGTGTTGCCATGGTCAGAGTTCCTCGATGAATTCAAAGGTCACAGAGACCCGGGTTTGGAAATAGCCTTCAGGTGTTGGCGATGCCAGCGCCGTCGGGCCATTGGGAGCGTCGAAGAAAACCCCCGACACGATCTCTCTATTGTAAAGGTCTCGGATTCGTTTACCAATCACCAAATTTGCCCCAGGACCAACGCCTTTGCCGCTAAAGATATTAAACACGGCAAGGCCCACGATCCGGTTGCGAGAATTAGTCGTAGATCCTTGGCTTAGGTATTGGTTGGCCCCAAAGGTTGTTAAGCACTGCACAAATGAACTGTTAGGCGTGGGCTCAAAGGCCATGTTTTGAAAGACCACAGAGATAGTGGGGCTGTTGGCCAACTCAGTAGCTAGTCGCCCTTCGATCGTGGCCCGCACTGAGTTGAGGTCTGTAGCTGCCATCAGATCTTGCCTTCCTTTTGGGCCTGCTTAACAGCATCGTTGAAACGTTGCTGAGAATCAACCTGCAGTTCTTTGGTGATGATTTCGGGGAAACCCGCAACAGTGGCTTGGCGTGTCTTGAAGGTGCCGCCCCATGAAGGTGGCAGGCCGGTGCCCATGCAGACGGGCTCGGCATATTCCACGGCGTTGTGGACGTTGTAAACGTTGCCGATTGTTTCAGTGCCTGGTTGGTAGTTAATGCCCTTCGCTTGAGGGATGCTTTCTCCTTTAGCCGCCGCATATTCACCGGGTGGTTTTGATTTGTTACTTATGGCGTTTTCACCGATCTGCCAACTTGCCCTCAACCTGCCGGTTTGCGTTGGCGTTGCTTCTTTTAACAATTTGTCGGCTTCAAACACTGTGCTTTGCGCGAAAAAGTCCCCCAACTGATTTAAATAGTCGTCAACACCATCAAAACCGATCTGCTTTGCCATTGTTAGGCCCTCAAATAAAGGTCGTAGGCAATGTCAACACCGTTCAGCTCTTGCTTGTCTACCTGGACGATCTGATAAACGATACTGCTGATCACCACGCGGTCTTTGGTCTCAGGTGCGCTAGTCACATCTGCCGCCGAAATGGTGAGCTTTTTGTCGCCTGCTTGAATCAGCTCATTGGCCTCACGCAGCGCCACTTCACTGACAACACCCTTGATCGCTGTGTCTGATTCAGTTTCTGTGACTGTGCCCGTCGTGGTGTTGTAGCTGCCGCCACTCACGAAGCGGATCGTGACATCACCGCCAAGAACCGTCCCCCCGATAATCGGGGCCAGCTTTGCTGCCAGGATGTCGCCAAGTGCCATTAGGCCTCGTAAGCAATGATGGTTCCGCTGGTAAGGGTGATGCTGGTGATAATTAGTCCCTCAATACAGGCAGCTGTATCAAACTCAATCGCCTCTTTAGTAGCTGAGCCGTTTTCTGTGATGTTGGTGGCTGTCATTGACGCGATTACAGAATCTTCAAGCGCCATGATCTTGAAAAACTTGCCGGTGTGCGCGGCTGTGTTTGTGATGATCGTGGCCTTGGCAGGCGTGTATCCATAACCCATGATCAGCTCCGTTTAACAGAAATGTTGCCTGGTCCACTGATTCTAAGTGAGTGGAGATATCTTTCAAACATGGGCGGCACGCGATCAGCTCCCACTGAACCGGTCTTATCAGGCACGACCGAAATACTGCCCACTTGGATGCTCTTGAAATCCTCAAGGCCACCCAGACTGATGCCGTCTTTGTTGCTGTGCAGGTAAACCGCTAGCTCAATCTGAGCGTGTTTAATCTGCGAGGGGATCTCTGTATCGGTAAAGAAATCGTCGGCAATACGAAAAGGAAAACCCGTTGCGTAGGTATTGATATACGTCGAAGGCTTTCTGACACCTGTACGCGGCCACTCAAGCGCCTGCGTGTCGGTTGCCTTGGCCCCTAAAAATCTTTCGCGGTCAAGCCGTTGTGTGGCGGCTGTCAGCGCACGGTTGCGACTATCAGTGTTGCCTGAGCCCCACTTATTCGCATCAGTGCCCAGCACCATGGCGTCAACGTAGGCATCAGCCTCCGCCAGCGTCATGTAGCTGTTCGAGCTTGCCCCGCCCGCTGTTGCGACGATTGTTACTGCCATTGGCCTTGCGGGTGGTGGTCTTGGGTTCAGTCTTAGCAGGGGCAGAGGCCACCGCTTGCGCGGCAGCCTGCTGTTCCCTAAGTCGCTTGAAAGCGAACAAAGCCATCAGCTAGAAGCGCCTTTAAGCGCAACAAAGTTGATGACGATCGCCTCTGACAGCGAGCCAGCAGACACGTTTGAAACGGTCAGGTTGAAAGAACCTGCCGCCATCGTGCTTGCCTGCACCAAATAGCTGCCAGCAGTTCCGGCAGAGCCGTGAACAGCAACGACAACATCTGTTGCGGCCACTTCGCTGTTGGTCACAGCAAAAGTGGCTTCAGCGCCTGCACCAAGGGCAGCGCCGTTCATGGTGATTTGACCGGATGCAGCGTTAATCGTCACGCCGGTCGTCTTGTTGGTGGCCTGGGTCACAGTGCCGCCAGTGGTCGGGCCAATGAGTTTGCCCGCTGTTGCCTCAAAAATGGATGCCATGGTTAGTTACCTCCTGGGTTAATCAAGGGAGCTAATAACTGTCGCGCGGACGATACCAATGTTCTTGGTTTCGTACACCTGCGACCAGTTACCCACGGTTTCCAGCTGAGCGCGAGTCGGGTTGACCGTGGTCACGCCCCACTTTGCACCGATCGGGTGGTAGCAGTACCCGAGCGAAATTGCAAGCGCGTCTGACAAACTTAATATGTCACGGTCAGTTTCGGTCCTGAGCGCAGTGACCTCAGAACCGCCGACAGCGCCCTGGGTCATGAAGTAAACGGCGTATTCCGTGGAAGCGCCGCTGCCTGTGGTCTGCACGTCATCGCTGACCACAACCCGCATTCCCATGAAGACCGGGACAGTGGGATTACCAAAGGCACCCTCAAGCGAACCACCGCTTGCGGTTGCGCCTGCAGCGGTATCACCTGCAGCGACGAAATCGACTGCACGTCTTTCGACAAGCTCGTAATAAGTCGCGCTGTGCATGACCACAGCCGCCAACTTGTCGCCTTGGTCGCCCAAAAGATTTTTGGCGCGTGCGACGTGGCCAGGCGTCAATGAGGTCGGTGAATCACCAGACTCAGAATCCAAGGACAGGCCAAAGAAGGCGCTGCTGGAAGAGTTGTTATTCAGCGAACCGAAAACACCAGACAGACAGGAAACAAGATCCTTCTGCTTTTGGTGGTTTACATAGCGGGCCATTTTCTGGCCAATCGCTCCGATGGGGTCGGAGCCAGATGCCAATGCCGCAAGATCTCTTGCCTCAAAAGCCCTGCCTCTACGAAGCAACACGCCGATCTGACGATCTGCCTCGATTTTGCCTGGTGTCAATGACGTGCTGTCGGTCAGCACCTCAAAGTCGCCAGAAAGGTTTGCCTTATAGAAAGGCACGGAAACAAAGTCTCCGCTGCCATCGCCGGAAGTATTCAGCTCGGCCATCGGTTGCACCACACCCGACTGCAAAAATGCGTCGGAACGGGTCGATTCCTCGATGACGTAAGGGCTAAATACCTCGGGGATGATCAAATCTGACCGAAGGGTGGCCATGATCTCCTGAAGTAGTGTTTACGGTGTGGGCGTAACCCGATTGGCTCGGCGTAGCGTTGCCAGTTGATTCATATTAACGCTCGCGCAAACGTCTTTCAGCTTCAGCTTTGTAATTCTGCCAATTTTCAGGGTGCTTTCTAATAATTTCACCCAGGGCTGACATGTTGATGCCGCGATTGATGCCGCCGACGGTCAAGTCACGCAGCAAATCAGGATCTAGGCCACCGCTTGATGCACCCCGCGCTGCAGGTGCGCCACCGCCCTGGGGCTTAGGAACCTTCTGCACCCATTCCGGCACGTTGTTGCGAGCCCAGTCAGCGACAGGGATTCGCTCATAGCCATCAACCACCACCGGGCCATTGTTGCCCTGCTGGATTTCCTTATCCTTCAAATAATTCCGCATGACTAAATCAGGGTCATGCACAACGTCTGACAGGGCGCTAACCGCAGGCGCAGTCAGCTCAAGGTCACGCACACGGCTCTCCAGCTCTGCGATGCGTTCATCTTTCTTGGTGCTGTTTTCGCGAAACTGATGCTCTCTGGCTTGTAGTGCTTCGCTGTACTTGCCCTGTGATTCCAGTTGTTCTTGCTCTGCTTTTGCCTTGAAGTCCATCAACTCTTGGATGTTGACGCCTTCAGGCACTGATTTGGTTTTTTTTAATTTACCAATCAGCTCGTGATTTTTTCGTTCTAATGCTTCAACGCTGCTTTTAAGCAGATCCAATTCATTCGTGTCTGCTGTAGGCGTAGCCTCTTGCAGTTGTTCTTCCGACATAAATAACCCGTAAGGTTAATTGCAGCCCAAATGTACTACCAAAGAAACTTATTCGCCCAGTAAGCCTTTGAACTTGGCCCGCGTTTGATGTTTTGCGCGTGCCGGGCCTTCCAATTTTTGCGGGTTTCAGCAGCGGCTTTGCTTTCACCCTTACGTTTGGGGAAACGCTTTGCACCCTGCAGGCCAAACCTCAGCAGCTTTTCTTTGCCGTCAACCTTGGTCACAACCGCAGCCGCATACTTGGGGTGCTTTGTGGTCATGATCGGTTTATTGAGGCCCTCGAAGCGGTGGCCTCCTTTGTCAATGGCCTTAGCCATGGTTATTTCTTTTTAGCCTTTTTGGAAGGGCTCAGCTCTGAGCGCTTTTTTAAAACAGTGTTGCCAGTTACATCTGACTTGATCCGCACAATCGGATCATTAGCAGAGCCAACCCTGGTGACAGTGCCGCCGCTGCGGGTCTTAACTGACACGCGATCAGATTTGGCAACGCTTTGCACCACTCCTGTGGTCCTGGCCCCTCCGTAGGACCAGGCGACACGAGAACCTATCCTCACTTTTTCTTGCCTCCTTTCTTTTTCTTTTTGCCCGCAGGTTTCTGAGGCTTCATGGGGCCTTTGTAACTAGGCATCAGCTGTCCTCCTTGGTTGCTTCTGTTTTAGCTGCTTTTTTCTTAGCAGCGGGCTTTTTTGGAGGGCAGGCCGGGGCCTCTTCTGTGGTCGGTTTGAACTGAAACTTGCTGTGAAGTTGCATGGGACAGGCTTTGACAGCTTCTTAACTGTATCTAACGATCAAAAATTATTCATCAAAGGCCGATTCAGATTGCAGTGCTACCTTGAGGCCATGGCAACACAGGATTACAGCAGCAAGAAACAAGCCAAAGAACGCGCACAGCGTTTTGGCTATGACGATTCACGGGCCGACGAGGTTGGCACCGTGACAAATGCCAATGGCAAGCAAGTTGGCCCAGGGCAGGACGGGTTTATGGATGCCTTGGCACTTGAGTTTGGTTTCAAATACGAGGAAGAGGTCAAGGGCTGACCTGATCCAACGTCACTTCGAAAACAGTCTGGCCATCTACCAAGGTTTTCTTGACGTTTTGGACGTTGTAGAGGTTGCCTTTAGGCATAAGCACTTCAGCTTCTTTTTGAAATCTTGAGTGCGCTGCAATCGGCACACCGTTTTTGTTTTTCATTTTCCACAGGATGCCAACCTCTCCATCCTCAAAGAAGTTTTGGGCCTGATCTGAGTTGGTGGTCCAACTGTCGTAAGTCGGTGTCCTGCGTCCGTTAGCAACCGACTTGATCATGCTCTCAGCGTCGGCCACACTGTTTACCGCATTGCCTCGCAAAACCTCGCCTTGATACTTAGGCGCGTTTTTAACAAACGTATCCAGGTTCTTTTCCAACGTTTCATAGTCGTAAAAAACATCGCCTTGCTTTTTCTTTTTATTCCAACGTTCAACCTTGCTGACTTCATACGCCGTCAGGTTTTTAGTGGGCACACGACTAAGTTGCTCGTTCCGCAACCCGGTGTAAGCCATATTTGTCCAATCTTGAATGCCTTGTTTGGCTTCGTCAAAAGCGGCCTCAGTTTTAAAGCCATATTCCTTATAAAGACTGCTTTGGTGCTCGAAAGAAACATCGCTGACCTTCCCTGACTTGGCTTGTTGTGATGCTTTATCAGCCAGAAGTTTGTTTTTCTTGGCGATCAACTCTTTTGTTTTTTTGAACGCCCCAGGATCAACCTTTGACTTAAGCAGCTCAGGCGTCAAAAATTTCAGTTCCTTTGTTACAGAAGCCAGTTCAACGTCAAAATCAACTGTCGGCGTTTCTACCTTCGCTACTGGCTTGGGCTTTGGCTTAGCCACAGCTTTGGTTTTTGGCTTGGGTTTGGGTTTGACTTTTGCAAACTTCTCAGTGGTACTCAGCCCTGACTTTTGCTTGGCATCAGCAATCAAGCCGACAAAATCCGTATCCTTTGGCACGCCTTTATCAACCATCGCCTCGATGCGTTTCTTATCGCTTCTTAAAGCTGGATCCTGCATCACCTGTTTGGCGATCTTTTCATTCTTGGTCAGAATTTTTGTAGTGGGTTTTGCTTTAGGGGCCGCAGCTTTCTTGCTCTTTGTGATCTTGTCCGGCTCCCCATATCGAGAACGCAGCTGCTTCAGGCTCACCTCTGAGCCGTCCTCACGCATGAACCGCTTCATCGCCCCATCTGGGCCATAGCGATCAGCCAAGCGGTTGTAATAACGGGCCTTCTCAAATGCCCCAGGCGTTGCCTTACCACCGTTCAGCATCCGCGCCTGAGCAGGACTGGCGTCAAACCTTGATTTCTTGCCCGCCTTAGTCGTGCCTCGAAGGTCGTACAGGTGCTGTGCTGCGCTAGTGCCTACAGGCACCCGGCCACCCTTGGGGTCTGAACTAGACGGCGTGCCCTCTTTTGTCGGCCGATATCCAATCTTTGAGCTAGGTGGTGGAATATCAATCCCAAATTTCTTGGATGCGCCCGCGTAATCAATCACCGGCACTGTTGTAGATCTGCAGCCGAAATGTGGTGGGCTTGACGGTGTTGGTCCTTTGCCGTAAAAGAACTCCTTCTGATCCAGGTTGCGACAAATCGCCGTGGTGTTGCTATCCAGCGTGGCAATCCATCTGTACTTCTTCGTAAGGTTTGGATTGGCCTTATAAACCTGCAGGCTGGCAGCGTTTGATGTGGCGTTGACGCTGGTCCTAACCAACGTCCGCACCTGATGCTTTGCCATCTTCCAGGCGTTGCCCTGCTGAGCCAAGGCCACCTGACGTGGGGTAAGTGCCTCAGTTGAAAAGCCCAGCTCTCCATACAAAGACCGTGCAATTGACTCTGTGCTCTCACCTGTAAGCACGCCATCCAACACCGCACGAGAGAACAGCTCACCTTGGCGTTCAGCTAAACCGCGAAATGCTTTGACAATGCTGGTGCCATCAGGCATCCGAATCACAGCGCCCTGCCGTGCCGTCAGCTTCATCACTGAACCTGGCCCCTTCACCGCTTCCTCAAAGCTTTCCTGCAAAAGGTTGGTGCCTACATCCAGTGGGTCAGCTTTCACCACAGCCTTGGCGAAGGACTCCGTGACCTCGACCGTCCGTACCTGGGTCTTGACCGCTGCAGGCACTACCCGTTGCAGTTCCGCCTTGGCAAACGCAACCTCAACATCAGCCAAACCATCCAGCTGTTGAACCAACTCATTGATGCTTTGCCCGGACCACTTCTTCATGGCGTCCAGGTTTTGCTTGATGAGGGCCCGCATCCGTGCAGCCTTGAACTGCGGCTTTTTGCTGCTAGGCATCTTGTCGATGCGCTCTAGCTCACGCACCGCCTTGACGATCTGCCGTCGGTAAGACTCCAGCAGCTTGTTAGCCACGCCATTGCTAAACCGATTTAGATCTAACGCCTTGCGGTAGTAGCTCTCAGGCACTCCCGCAACGCCACCAGGCTTGATGGTGTTATCAAGGAACCTGACCTGTTCCCCAGCACTAGGCGATGCAGTCACAAGCCCTCCAGGCCTAATTCGGCAGGGTCACAATCCACATAAACAGACACGTCAGCACCTTCCCGCAATGCTGTACCCACTACGGCTGTGAACTTGGCTGTATTAACAACCCAATCGGGGCTTTCCCTCAACCTTGTTTCTTGAATCCCGCTGATTTGGCCGTTGTCGTACCAAGTAGTTCTCACGATCCCAAAATGTGGGCCCACACAGCTGCCCTGAAACACAAATAGGTTCCGCTCTCGACGTTCCGGTTTATTCCGCCACATCTTCTACGTCCTCATCCTCTTCTGGCAGCGTATCTTCTTCATCTTCTTCTGGCTCCTCTTCTGGTTCAGGCTCCTGCGTGCCTGATAAACCGCCCATTTCAAGCGCCTCAAGCTCTTCTTCAACGTCCAGATCATCAAGCACTTCTCCCTTGCTGAGTTCTTCAAGCAAGGTTTTCTGGGTGATAGTCCCGGCAGTGTAAAGCTGCAGCAATGCTTGTATTTCTTGCGGCTGTAGACGTTGACCCAAAAAGTCCCGATTGACGTAAGCCGTACCAGGCTGGCTTTCGTTTAAATACTCAGCATGAAAACGTAAACAGTTATCCAGCAGATCTTGCATTTGCATCGCGATCAGCATCATGGTGCTGTCGCCCTGGCTGCGATCTATGCGCTTGGACTCGGCTGTTTCCGCTGAAAGCTTTTGACCTAGGACACTGGCCAACGCCAGCGTGTTGATCTCTTCCGCGATCCGGTCCAGGTGCTTGAACTGCGCCTCGTAACTATTGCCGGATGGCTCAACAAACTCAACTCGTGAATCTGTCGGCAGGCTCATGGCCTCCGATGGGCCAGCCGTTATTTCTTCCGCGCTAGGCGGCATTCCGTAGATAGCCAAGAAAGGCACCGCACTAATTCGCAACTGGTTGCTGAGATCAGAGCTGGCCTGATAGTGCTTGAGGTTCAGCTCTGCAATGTCGTTCATTGGTGGCCGCGACTCAAGCACGCCAAAGCGGTTGGAATATGCCACCGCAAACGGAATTTCTTTGACAGTCGTTGTGCCCTCGTCGAACAGCTTGAACTCACCGTCCTGTTCCTTGCGGTGAATCTCGTAAGCCCCAGGGGTCAGGACTCGAACTTGCTCAATTACCTTTTCCCCGTATTTACCATCGGGCTCAGTGATTGTTTCAAATAAACGCAGCTGAGTCAGCTTCTGTTCGCCGTAAATAATTTCACTTAGCCAGCCCAAAATATCTCTTGGGGTGTAGCGCACGTAGTACGGCCTACCGCTGCCATCAGACGCAGCATCGACCAGAACACCGACATGGCCGTAACGCAGACAAACTCTCGTTGCTTCATACAAAAACTGCGTGATGTCGTTTCCCTGCAAATCTGCATCAAACAGCTGCTCTGAGATCGTGTCACTTACATCGGTCAATCTGACCGGCTTGCGGGTCAACATGCCCGCCAACATTTTTTCGATGCGAGCGTAAAAAGGGCTGAGACAGCTGATTTTTAAACGATTGTCATAGCTGAGGTCGTCTTCTCGTGGATACTGCGGCAAGAATTTTCTGTGTCCCTTCCGAAGGCCGTAAGTGCCCGATAACAGGACTTCAAGAAGGCTCCAATGGTCAGCCATGTTCATGTACGCCTGGTTAGGCGAATCAACAGTGCTGACGTTGCCAACACGCTTAGCGCCACCAATCCCAGATGAATACACGGCTAAGCCCCTACCAATAATTTGATATTAATCGAGAGAACTGCAGACACAAGAAAGGGGCAGTTGCCTGCCCCTCTCACTATTCAACTGGAAGGGGAGAACACAGTGTCTAGGGCAAGCCCTGACCCGATCCGTTTGGACTTTGATCCGGCAGCCCGCAGGCCAATTCCGATTCTGCAATCAATATACTCTGATTCCAGTCCCACGCCCAGCCCGAAGATGTAGCGGGTTGTATAGAGCCCAAACGGCGTAGCCCAACGCGTCCGTTAAATGATCGTAGCCACCTTCCTTATCAGGTTGCTCAGGATTGCGCTCTGAATAACCCTGCAGCTCTAGGCACTCGATCATCTTTTCGCACTTAGCAAGGATCTGTAAACGGACCTCACCCTTTCCGTTTACTAGCAGTGCCTGCAGCGCTGCCACTCTGTCCCTGATTAGGGGGTTACTTTTGCCTGCGATGACAGTGAGACCGGCCATTTGCAGCAGCTCAATGTCTGTTCTCGCGGCATTAGTGCTGCGGTTTGCGCCTGATGAGTCAGGGTAAACATATACAGGAACTTGTAAGTGAGCTGATTTTTCTTTAATGGCTTTTGCCATTGAGCCGGTGTCATGGGCTTTCACTTCGTCGATTAAGAGAAATGAATTGCCCAGGCGTATCCCGCACACAGCGTTGCAATTACCAATGTTGAAATCGCAACCCCAGTGGCGTGGCTCATTGTCCAAATTGACCGGGGCCGTCTCAATGACGTGCTTCGCTCGGTCAAAACGGTCGTAAACCTGGCCAGTGTTCAGGTTGACGAAGACTCCGTTCAGATAGGACTGAATGAGTTGCTCTGGGTAATTCTGGAGTAAAGAATCAATGAACCCTTCTGGGAGGTAAGGGTTGTCCGTAGTTTTAGCGCGAATCAACGCGGTGTCATCTCCTGCGTTTTTCTCAAAGGTGTCAAACGCCCAGCCGAAGCCTTCTGGCGTGGTGGCCGCATAGAACTGCTGGACGTTGCCAGAGCGCAGGCGAGCCAGTGCCATCCGCATGGCTTGGGTCGCAACTGATTTGTTTGCTGTATCAGCTTCGTCAAACCCAACAGCGCAAAGGTTCTGGCCACGGATGCGATTGGCCGTCTCCATGGTGCGAAGCAGGATGGTATGGGAGCCCTCGCGAAAATGGATCCGGTATTCCGGCAAGGGGCTTACACGAAAATCAAAAGGAATCTCAAATTTCGTAAGCAGCTCATCCATCTGGCGCATGAGAATATCTCTCAACATGGGCGCTATGGGTTCAAACAAGGCAGAAACGTGGCCCACATTCAGGGCCGCCATGTGAAGGCTTTTGCAGATCAAGCCGTAGGTTTTGCCCGCTCCAAATCCACACACAAGGCCAAGTTTGCGGTGCTCTGTGTCCTGGCAAAAAGCAATTTGATGTGGAAGCAACTCTGCTTGCACACGCTGCAGAACTTCTGCGGTGGTCGGCTTACTGAATCGCTGCAGCTCAAGGATCGGAGCCAGCAGCGGTTCACTGCCTACGACATCATCAACCAAACTCATGACATCTCGAAGCGCAAAAGTCGGGCCTGTAACTCGATGGCTTTAAGGGCTGTGCTGTATTGGCTTTTTGTGGTGGCTTTTCGTTGGATGTCTTTCAAGGCACAGAGCGATTCGTGGAGCCACTCAGGCCGCTCTAGCTCAGCGTCTAAGCGCTGGTGATCACGGGCCCGCTTGATGTATTCCTCCAGCTGGCGAGTGCTAAGGCCCCAGGCGTCCGCGCCATATTGCAGGATTTGAGTTCTGCTATTTCCTTCCAATAAAAGCTTGTAAACGGTATTTATCCGCTCATCTACTTGAATATTGGTCGATTTAGCAGCCATGCCCTGACGTTAACAGGGCTTGGAAGTTTGGTGAAGTGAATTAATGGCGACAGAGGTTATATGGAACGCCTGATCGCGTGAGAGAAAACCTTTGTATCTGTGATGAACTTCAGCGGCGGCCTTGTAAAGCTGCGAGGTGGAGGGCTTGAAATCCGAATTAGTCAAGTGGTCAATAACGACGTGCGAAAGCGGTTTTTGATTTTGCTCAGCGATGCGTTTGTAAGCGTCTAGCTGGTCTTGTTTTAGGTTGATTGTGACTTTAGCCATTAGGAGAAATGCAAAAAAAACAGTTAATTTTTTATTCAGGAATTTTTACTTGATCACCTATCCAGTGCAAATATGGGCCAATATTGACCTCTGGTTCCTGCGCGGTGTACCACCTGTAGTCACAGCTATTACAATGGCGACGGCGCACTATTTCGTAAGGACCGTCAACAGTTCTTTTGGTCGTCACAACCGATACCCGTAGTGAATGGCATTTTGGACAATTTTTCATGAGCGGAAAGGCGAAGAATTTGATCAATTTCTTTTAGTTGGCCCGAAATAAACTCATAAGTTGATTCAGGTAAGGGCTCAACATCTTCGAGGGTGTTATCAAGAACTGCACGCGATACGGCCAAAGATTCATCAAGAAGCGTTTGCAGGCGAAAGATTACAGGCCGTTGCCTGACTGTGTGGAGTTGCATTCAGTCGATTGAAGGTAGGAGCTGCTCGACGTTTTGGAGCTGCTCTTTCACGTCAGCAATGTATGCAGGCAGCAGTGGCTTAAGGCCAGTGCGGACTTGTTGTCTTAACGAGTTGATGTCACGGGCGGTGGCCTCCCAGTTGGCACGACGTTGACGGTGAATGTCGCGAATGGTGTCTTTGTCAACGTTGACGCCTATGGGTTGTTGACGACCACTTGTGTCAGTTGCGCGAACACCTGTTGAATCACGAAAACCTGCGCGAGTTGTTTGGGCCTCGAAGTCCTGGGCCTCGTAAGCGGCAACGCAGTGACAGATAACGGCTAAATCTGAGCCACCATGCCGATGGATGTTGCCGTCGATAATTTCGGCGTCGTAATCGGGCAAGTAGTGGTTCAGGAGCCCGTCGCCATTGGTAACAATGCCAGTGTCGTAACACGCGAAGCAGGAGACCTTCGGAGCGTAAAAGGTTGCATCACGGTCGAGGGACGACCGCTTGTGTGATGAAGTCATTGGCCAGGGGTGGGGTTAAAAGGGATCGCCTTCCTGAACACCAAGATGGGTCAGGTAACTGGGTTTGGCTGTGGCTGCTGTGGCAGTTTCGAGGAAGGATTCATAGCGGCCATCACGCAGCCAACGAAAACAATCGGGGTAGCAGGTCAGGAACCGGCCCTTTTGCTCCCCTCTGGCCTGATCCTTCAACGAAGCAGCCAAAGTGCCTTGTAGGCGCTCCTGAACGCCTCTGGTGAGCTTTTTGTATTCAGCCCATGCCTTGGGCTTGGATTGGCCAGTCGCTCTGTTTCCAATTTTTTGGTACTGCTGCCAAAAGGCCTGGAACTCGTCGCTATAGGCATCTGGTCCTGGTTTTCGGCCTTTTGCAGCTTTACTTGCTGTTTGTAGTTCTTTTGTATTTAGTTCTTTTGTATTTAGTTCGGCGGCAGCTCCTGCCGGGGGGTCCGGCACCATTTGCCGGGGGGTACGGCATTTCCTGCCTAGGGGTGCGGCAGATGCTGCCGGGGGGTCTAAGGACGGTGGGGCAACGTTGGCCAGGTGGTTAACGGTGACCCGATAGAGGTTTGTGCAGCAGTCGCCGCGATCGTTTCGGCGTGATTCGCGCTGGAGAAGTCCCATGGACTCCAACTGCCCAGCGACAGTCCGAGCAGTCCGAACAGAAACACAAGCGCCATCAGCGATGGTTTTGATTGACGGCCAACAGTCGGCGTTTGCTCCGGCGTAGGTCTGGATGACCCAAAGAACCGCCAACTGATTCGGCTGAAGCGTTCCGCGAATTGCTGTTGGGAGTGACGTAAAAGGGACGCCTTGCGGGATAAATGACATGAACTAGCGTTGAAGGGGAAGAGCACCGGGCGGGGATTCGAGCACCCCGCTTTTTTTATGCGTTACGACATCGAAATTTCAGGAATCGAAGCCGCACCGCAGGGGTCAAAAATTCGCACTCGTTACGGGATGCGAGAAGCCTCAGAACGTGTCGGGCCTTGGAGAGACGCCGTAAGAGTTGAGGCATTAGCTGCCTGCGGAGAGTTGATTGAGCAAGCCTGCAGCGTTGCCGTTGAGTTTCGTTTTTTGCGACCTAAGGGTGATTTTGGGGCGAAAGGCAATTTGCGTCCATCAGCTCGCACGCATTACATCGCCAAAAAAAACGACATCGACAAGTGTTGCCGGAGTTTGCTTGATGGGCTCACGGGGTCGGCATTTACCGACGATTGCTACGTGGTGGTGCTTAGTGCTTGTCAGAGATACTGCCGGCCTGGGGAACGTCCAGGGGCAACTGTGACGATTGAAACTCTGTCCTAGTACCTACCAAACACCTACCAATTAGGCCCATACTGACTCCAGTTCAGGCAACCACCCCATGGCTTTCACACTCACCCGCGAAAACGGCACTGCAGGCGTCGAGACCAAAGTGTTTCACCCCCTGGCTGACGGCTGGGTTCAGATCATCACCAGCTTTAATCAGATTGTTGAATCCCATGTAGCTGAGTGCGTGAACGAATGGGAAGGCATCATGCGCTTTACGGGAGAAATCAACCGTCAGATTGTGCCCTGCGTTCACACCAGCGAGCTAAGGACTGAGCAAGCCCGCAAACTTTGGGCAAAACTAAAACTGCAGGGCTGGGCTTAACCCTAGTTGTAGGGGTTGTGCCGACTCAAAAGGCTGCACAATCCCTACCATTTGGCTACCAGCCAGGCTCATACTTAGCTCAGTTCAGTCAACCACCCCATGAACCTCTCCACCTTCTTCGCTGAGAAAGACTTCACCCTCAAGACCTACGAAGTCACCAGCCCTACGACCGGCGACTCGCACATCATCACCACCGACGTTGTGATCGATCGCATTCTCAGCACCAAGGGCCAAGAGCGCCAACAGATCACCGGCATCCTTCAGCAACTGGATTTCCGCAACGGCGATTTCCACCACTTCTTCAAGCACTTGGCCACCGGCCTCGCTGCTCAGTTCTGAGGCCTTCGGGCCTTTCCGGGGATAACAGAGAGGAGTCGCCAACTTATGGGCGCAGGCTCGCCAACCCCGAACCTTTTCTTTCTTATCGCAATGAAATTAATCAAAACTCAGCTCTCTTACGTGGCTAGCTTGATGCGTGAAGACCTGGCCAATGGGGTCATGGCCTGGGACACCCCAGAGGGCCAGTCCCTAACCCGTGAAGATATCCGCGAATTGTGCGAGGCCATCGAAGGCTTTCGGGAGGAACTGCAATGAGCAAACCAAACAGATACCTGAATCCCATGTACGACCACGACCACGGCAATGGTCAGGACAGGATTCAAAAACGTCGTGCCTGGTTGCACGACAAGATGACTCAGATGGGCCACCACCCAGACAAATATCAAAAATGGCATGAGGAACTAGAGACCCTCAAACAGCAGTCGAAACAAGCCAAGCAAGAGCCAATCGTAAGGACTGAGAAATTTGCCGTTAGGCCTGCGGCAATCCTTAAGGATGGAGCATCCCTTAAAGGCTGCACAGATTACGAACTAGAGATCCTGCAAAAGTTTGTTAATAACGAGATCAGCAGACGCGCAACTGCTAGGCACAAGATCAAGATGCAGCGCGTACAAATAATCCTGCTGGACTACAAAAGACGGGGATGGCTGCCCGAACACGAAGCATTGGTAGAAGTGCGCCGTGTGATTGTTCAGCAAAAGATTTTTGGCATGGGCAAGAAACGCGCCGCCAAAGATCTAAGCGACCAAATTATCCGGGCTATGTGGCGAGGCGATAAGCAGCCATGGGACAAGCATCAAGGCATTGGCGCGATGCCTAGAGGACATTTTGGTTATAAACCAGGCAAGAAAAGCAAGACCCACTATTACCTAGATCCCAAACAGCTGCTTTGTCATGTCATTGCCCAATGCAAGTACCAAGCCGAAAGAAAGCGAGAACAAGTCGAAGCAGCTGCTGAACGTAAACGGTTCCATGAGGCGAAGTTGAAAGAGTGGGAGGAAAGGAATAAAGCCCGATCAGCAGACGTTGCAAACGAATGGCATCAACAGATAAGTGAGCAGAACAGGAAGTTTCGCCAGGCTCTGGTCCGGCATGAGCAGATAAAACAAGAAAACATGGGCGAAAGAATGTATGCAGTTGCGATGCAGACTCAACGGCTGCTGGCAAAGCATGAGTTAAACACTATTTCTGTGCCAACTGACGAACCTGCACAATCCCTACCAAAGACCGACCACAAGGGGCAGAATGGGTAGGCCTATGCAACCACCCCATGGATCTTGGCTCTAAACACCTGAAAGCCCTTGTGGCCCACCAGGAAGAACTAGACCGCAAGTTACAAGAACAGCACCAGCAACTGGTTAAAGACCTCAACCAGTACCTGGCCCAGGAGCGCAAGCGCCTGTTGTCTATCGACTGACCCCAGGGGCTTCGGCCCCTTTTGTTGTGCCAACCTAAAAGGCTGCACAAGGGGTACTAGTCACCTACCAAGGCGGGGCCATACTGACTTCAGTTTCAACCACCCCAATGAACTTCTGGACCCCCGAACGCTGCAAGACCATCTCCACCCTGGTCTTGATGGACAACTCCCTCGAAATGAGTTCCCAGGCAGTTATCACCAACAACTCCGCAAGGAAAGACCGCCTGATGTCCATCGTCGAGATGATCCAAGCAGAACTGCATTCCCGCTTCTGATTTACTGGCTCCTTCGGGGGCCTTCTCTCCTTCCCTAAATCAATGAAACAAGTTCGCTTACAGAGCACCAAGCTCTACAACGACCCCGGCAATCCCCGGTGGTTCGCTCCAGCTTTTACTACTTTTCTGTTCGTGCTGTTCGGCGGTGCCTTGTTCGTTTCTTTGACCGGCACGCTGGACCAAATGACCGAACGCGACTGCCGCCTAGGCGTCCAGGCCGCCTGTAAAGAGCTTCAGCGATGACTGATGACTTGAAAATTTCTCCCGAATTCATGGGGAAACTTATGGCGACCATGGAGCTGATCAGGTTTGAGCATTTCCCAGAACTCGAACCTGTGACCCCTTTGAACTATTTGCAAATACAAGAGTCCATTACAGAACGGCTGGGAATGACAGTTGATACAAATCCTGCCAATCCGACAGTTTCGACTTCAGATACGTTCCAACGCATCTTTTTTGATGCCGCAGAACGTACAGGCCTCGACAAACTTATTTTCAAATAGGAGGACAAACCCCAGTGCTACAACCACCCCTGGCATCGCTTCTGAAGTCTGCCCACGCAGATTCTAGGCCCCAAATGACTCAAAGCGAAATTACCCGAATGTTTCATATCGCCCAGGTGCATGGCGGCGGCTTTGTCCGTAAGTTGGCCACCGCTGGCTTGGTCGCTGACCCGGACAACGTGGCCAAAATCTTGCGGACCTGGCCTGAGCTTCAAGGCATATATGGTCCTGGCGGCATCCATTGGGATCGGGAGGACGTGAAGTGACCGTCTCAGAAGTCGATTATTTCAGCGACCCTGGCTACAGCCAAAGCGACATGAAGCAGGCCTTAGAGTCCCCTGAGCTTCTCTACTGGATGAAGCATCAAGGTGGACGCGCTGAACGCAAGCCAAGCCCTCAGATGATCGAGGGCACCTTGGCCCACTGCTTCATCCTTGAACCTGACAAGTTCAAAAACACCTACCAAGTTTGCGGCCCACGCAACACCAAGGCAGGCAAGGAAGAGGTCCAGCAAGCCATCAACAACGGTCGGCAGCCCATCACCCTGGCCCAATACGAAAAGGCCCTAGGCATGAATCACGCCGTAAATGGAGACCTTTTGTGCAACACCTTTTTTGTCGATGGGTTGGCTGAGCAGTCTTTTTTTGCAGAAGACGATTCGACAGCCCTCCCGATGAAAGCTCGGCTGGATTGGATTACCCCAGATGAAACCATCGTTGATTTAAAGACGGTGCCCGCTGGTGGAGCAAGCCCAGCCAATTTTGCCAAACAGGTGGCCAATTTTTCTTACCACCTGCAATGCGCTCACTATCTGGAGATGTCCCAGATGAAGCGTTTTGTCTTTGTAGTTGTTGAACGTGAGCCGCCTTTTCAGATTGGCATATATCGCCTCGATGATGATGCGATTGCAGAGGGCCGTTACCTGCGCCGTAAGGCTCTGGACCTCATTGCCAACTGCAGAGTCTTGAACAACTGGCCGGGGCACACCCCGATGGAACCGCAAACCCTTTCACTGCCCGCTTGGGCCTTTAAATAATGGACATGTCCACGATGCTTCTTGATCAAGCCGCCAAGGAATCCTTGGCTGCACCGCTTGACCTCAACAACGTTAAAAAGCGCAAGGGTGCTGGAGGTCGCACGCTTGACTACATCTCCGGCGAACACGCCATCTCAGAAGCCAACCGAATCTTTGGGTTTGATGGCTGGAGCACTGAAACCCTTGACATGAAGTGTGTAAACGAAAAGCAGCCCACATACATTGCCCGCGTTCGCGTTCGTGCCGGTGGTGTTACCCGTGAAGGTTGGGGAGGCGATAACAGCCACGACCATGAAAACGCCGTTAAAGGTGCAGAGACTGATGCGATCAAACGAGCCCTGCGGACGTTTGGCAACCAGTTTGGTTTGCCGTTATATGACAAGGAAGATAACGCTGAGAACCTGACCCGTGGATCAGAGCCCGCACCAAAGCCCCGGCCAACGCCTAGCCCGGAGTTCAAGCGCACTCAAGAGATCGTCGAAAAAGATATTAAAACGGGGCCCTTTTATATCTGGGAAACCAAAATTAAGAACGCCGGCCCTGGTTCTAACTGGATGGCCATGGAAGCCGCCATTCGCAACGGCAAAGACAAAAATGGAAACGATGCTGGATTAACCGACGCCCATAAACAAGACCTCATGAAGGCGTACAAGGCAAGAAAAGCCGAAGTTGAAAAGGTTGCAACTGCATGACTATGACCCAGGCCAACTATGACCCGAATTACTCCGGGCCCTACTTTTCAGAACAGCAGCTAGCGCAGCGTTGGGGCAGACACCCCAACACCCTGCGCCGTTACCGACAAGCAGGCACTGGGCCCGCTTTCTACGAAGTGCGGCAGGTTTTTGGCCCCCGCGCTCCACGCATCAGATACAAGCTTCATGACGTGCTGGCCTTTGAGCTGGCCAACTCCATTACCCCCGACAAACTCAATGGCTGATTTCAACCCTGCGCTCCCTGTCCCTGGCAAGTGGAACATTTATCAGAACGACGCCGACCATCAATACAACCCAGGCGGCAAAAGGCTGCAGCTAAAAATCCCTGTGGAATCAATCCCGGCTTTTTGCCAACACTTGATGAATCTTGCAGATGATCCCGCCAAACACAGAGAGATTCAAGTCTGGGATTTTGAAGCTAGAGAGGTGAAAACTGTGACGGCCATTTCTGCTGGCTTCAATGCGAAGTCCGGCAAAGAAGACGATGAAGGTTGGTACGGCACCATTAACCCACCGGCACACAAGGCCCCAGCCACAGACATTCCGTTCTGATGGCAGGCCCTGAACTCCAAGCCTTTCGAGAGCTGGACAAAATGGGGCTGATCTTAGAGGGCGAGTTTTTCTCGCCCTTTATGGCGGGCCAGGATCACTACACCAAGCTTTTGGCGGCCATGAAGGCGAACCGACTGGGCATCAAGCGCCGCGCAACGACTGACAGTCCATCTCAGCAATACGACCCACCGCCTGCTGAAGCAAACGCGCCGTCTGACGATTAGCTCTGGCCAACGACACGCAGAGGCCCTGCAGCTCTGCCACGTCGTCGGTGTTCATAATTGATCGCACCATCTTTTCAGTCTCAAATGAGTCTTCTGTTGATGGCTTAACGATCATCCAGTCGAAAGACATAGGGCCTCCGCATGGTTATGGCCTAATGGTGATCATCCAACCTGAATTTGGCCCTTCAATCAGCCACCTGTAGTTGAACTCTGACTGACGGATGCGAACAGATTCACCCGACCGTGAAAAATCATGGCCGCCTTTCTGCATAAGCGGAAAGCCCATGGGGTCGTGCATGACGTAATACTGATCACCAACCGGACTGTGCCTCCCCTGGACCCCCGTAATCACCGACCAATGGCCGCACGCAAGGCCACTGCACATTGGCGGTTCGCCTTTGGTTAAGTCGCCCTTGTCGTACCAGCCCACGAGAACGGCGGATCCGCGAGATATGGCCGCTTCGATCATTTGCGGATTGCCCTGTTGGGTGAATTCCACATCCATGCCCAAAAACTTGAGCGTTTGGAGTTGGGCGTTGACGCTGGTGGTGTCCCCAAAGCGGGATAGGTGGAAGATGTACTCGTTATCACTAGCGACCAGATTGGCGCTGGCTGCGAGCATGGCGGCGGAAGAGGCGAAACAATCACGCCATCCATCGGGGCCGTTGTCGGTTTGCTTGAAATAAGGGACATAGACCTCTTCGTCAATCCCAGCAGCCCGCCACGCCTCGAACCACTGGCTGTCTTCCTGTAGAAGCTCAGCAGGCATGGCATCTTGTAGGGCCGCAACGCCAGCCAGGTGGTAGGGCGAGTCATCCCTGAAATGTTGGAAGAAGGGCAGCAAACTGAGCACGCTCAGAAAACCCAAAGACGGCCCGATGATGGCTGGTCGTAACCGGTTTCGCCAACGGCCATTTTTATTTTTCAATTCTTTTTTCTGGGTACATGAACTTGGCCACATAGGAAACGACTTGATCGTCTATTTGTGATTCGGTCGATTTGGCGTAAGCGGTCAAAAGATCAACCACCAGTTTTTTGACCCCCTCCGATTGCAAGAACCGAAACAGGATTGGACGGATCAGAAGCAGCATGGTTGGGCCTGATCGTTACCCTTAGAGCGTAGCTCTGTTGCGCCATGGCAGAAACACCGCAAACCAAGTTGGAAGAACAAGACGATCAACAACACTCCTGGCTAGGAGATGTTGTCCGCGTAACCATTCTGTTGTGGTCAATGGGGATTTTGACAGCAAATTATTTGGGCATCTTCTCCCAGTCTGTTGATCCGACTTTTCCGGCCAGTTTGCTGACTGGGACTGCGGCTTCTGACTCGCCAGCACTAGGGAAACTTGGCAAGAAAAAGAAAGAGGACAGCGGCGTTATCGTAGAAAGCAAAGATTCCAAAGCTGGCATCAAATGAAACGCTCACTTTTGATATTGGGCATCACATTGGCAGCCGCTTTGCCTGCTAAGGCGGACTTGACTCATCGACTAAGTAGCAGCGTCCAGTTAGATGTGGGAGGCGCTTCGACTCGTGCAGTTCGCTTGCCAAACAGCTTCAGCATCAGCGGTAGCGGGATCGATACCAGCGTTACTGCAGGCGGGTCAACTACAAGTGACGCTCTCGGAGGGCTTGGGGCAGCTACTAACGGGGTCAATGCGATCACAGTCCCAGACGTAACCCAAAAAACCGCCGGCAACTCTTTTACCTACAGCGTCAGCTATTCAGCCGGTGATACTGTGCCCACGTCAGCTCCAACGGTTGGCGCTGTGCCCGCCTTCGGCGATGTCACCAGTACATCTGCGGGCGTGAATACTGGTTTGAGCGGGAGCGTCACGACAGCTGGCGCTATCACGATTTCGCCAGGTGCAGCCAACACAAGTGCGATAGGTCAGGTCATCAGTGCGCTGACTACACGGTGATGCGGCTGATTTTTCTGCTGTTGTTGGCTTCCCCAGCAGCAGCAGTCCCAGTTGTCCCGCATTTTTCCCAGGGTATTGTCTCCTCAACGACACAGTCGAAGACGGTTGTGCGCGAGAACATCCGCTCTGAGTCATTTCGTACAGGTTTTGAATACTCAGTTGCTGGCACAGGGGTGCATCCTTCTAGCGGTATTGTTAGCCCGCCAGCAGGCAACAAAGCCTTAACCCTCTCAAGTCGCTCTACCTGGGTGCAAACTACGCCAGGAGCAGCGTTTCAGTTTGCCGAAACTTACAGCGGTCCAGGGCTGATCGAAAAAGTCATGATTGACCGCGAAACAATAATCGAAAGCGTCACTGACTCCACCAGCACGTTTAGCCAATGAAAGCAGTTATTGCAGCCTTTTCGTTCGGCTTTTTATACTGCTTGC
>VMHT01098194.1_pt1 | contig 22210 bp, 28 predicted proteins | sample 4693611 | NCBI WGS metagenome assembly VMHT01 (sample SAMN12280063, study PRJNA550983) | marine metagenome | isolation source: seawater sampled from same location over 5 years 0.02-0.2 micron viral filtrate | place: USA: collected off the coast of southern California halfway between the port... ...
GGTATAGTGTTTGCTAAAGTATCAAGTATAATAGTCACTGCACTATCTTTAAATATTTCTGCATCTGAATTGTTGGCATCTAGTATAAAACTGCCATCAATATATTGAGATGAATCTAATACATCTTCAGGGAAGTTATTATATACATCTAGGTGTTTCATTGTTCTAGGTATGTTTCTCTCACAAAAATCTATAAACTCATTTTCAAAATCATTATTCCTGTGTATGTTAGTGTTTATTTTTCTGTACGCAGACCAATGCGTACATTTTAGTAAATCTTTTTGATATAAGCCTTGTAGTAACATAAACCTATCGTAATGATAGTTGCCTGCCAAGTAATTAAAGTGTGTTGTAGGTACTTGCTCTGGCAATGTTTTGAATTCATCTATTGCCATTAAATTTATAGGACAATGAACATGAATAAAAGGTGTATGATAAGACACACTAAATGCACTTTCGGGTATAAGCACCCTTGAAGGGTCTATATCATTGCTTTTACAATGCTCTAGTATTTTATTTAAATCTTCTTTGCGCCACTCTTCGCTACCTTTAACACCGTTTGGTAAATCTAAATCGTATACATATATAAGATTATTTTCATCTAAAAATTGCTGTACTTTGTGTTTACTGTCAAACGGTATTAAGTCTAGTATGCCCATCCTTATATTTACAACCGTAAGTCGGTAATACTTTTGATTTACGATAAATACTTTGTATCAAACATACACACATATACTATAACCGGTTAAAAATATAAGTGGAGAAAAAATAATGGCAGACACTAAAAATTATGGATTAAAAGGTGTAGGCGCCAATATAGAATTAGGCAAAAGAGGTAATACAATCGAGAGCAGTGGCGGAAACGTCATTCTTAAGACTACCGCTGGAGCACTAGCCACAATCTCAGGAGCAAACGGTACTGCTTCTAGTCATTTCGTAACAAAAGCACAATTCGACGCAGGTATTGCCGGAAGTGCAGATGGATTCCAGATTAGTCTGGGAGATGTTACATCATATGGTGACGGAAGTTATGCCGGCGGTGCAATAACACTAACAGATAGTACTAAAATTTCAAGTGCGATCGATACACTAAACGAAACTTTAGGATTGTTAGTACCAACAGCACCAGGGGATTTTCCAAACAGTGAAACATTAACAGTTTCAAGTGTTGGAAGTTCGCCTTATCTTGCAGGTGGCTCAGTTCCAGACAGAACCTCCGGAGGTACACTTCCAGCAAGTGCTGGGGCAAGTGTGACTCGTGTAACTGATACTACTCCAAATTCAAGTCAAGTTGACAACTTTAGATCAGACTCAGGTACTTTAACAGCACTGATCAACAATAGTGCGGCGGGTGCCGTAACTTTTGATGGTACAGACAAAGACGGTACTACATCGAGTTTGAGAATCAGCGGATATGCTGATTCACCTTCAGATACCCCAGGATTCTATACAGAAAGCGATGCTCAAATCAGAGTTGCTTCGGCCCTAAGCACAGGGTGGAATAGAATACAAATGACAAAAAGTGATACAGATGACACTAATATAGTGTACTTTGTAGTTGATGATCTAACAGGATCACCAACACTTGCGTCAGGAACTATCACAGGTGATACAAATGGTACAACAGCATACAGTTCAGGTATCGAACATTTTGGTACTAGCGGTGCAGTTGCAATTGGTAACTTAACAATGACGAATTTGGCAGGAGAGACTTACAGAAACGGAAACCCAATAAGTGTTTCAGGTTCTGATAGTATTATTAGTACACAAAGTAAATCCTATTCGGATGTAGGCGTGTCCACTCCAATAACCCGACAAACAACAAGTGCTCAATCATTGAGTTCTTTAACAGTAAACATTAATGGATCTAATAGACATACGTCTGGTTCATTAACAGTAACAGGCACAAATGTAAACGGATCAGGATCTCAGTCCATATCCGGTACAATCTTACTCAAAGCAGGCACGGCGCGAAGCAGTGATGTTGACGAGCAAAACATATCTATTCCATCAGGAGCAACTGGTGGTAATAGAGTAGACTTAGGTTCGAGTGCGACAGGTGATACACCTTTAGGCGCAGGCAACCTTCCAAGTAGTAGTTTAACATGGGACAGTACCCAAGACTTAACAGCAAGTGGCTATGCTCACGAGGCTGGAATAGTTGCAGGTATTTTATCCTCTGATCAAACTGATTACACATCAGGCTATTGGCCAAATGAAAATGCAATAGACTACAGTGGCAAAGATGCTACTCAGTATATGACATTCTATTTTGCCAAATCAGCCGTTAGTACTTTTAGTATTAGCATAACAGGTTCTTATTCAGGACTATATATAGGATTACCAGGCGTAAGTGATAGCAACAGCAAATCACCTAATGCGACTGGTGGAGCATGGTATAATGCATTTGCATTGTATGATGGCTCAGGTAACCCAGGTGGGGTAGGTAATGGTGCAGGCTGTGGTAATGGTGCAGTAGCAAGTGGAAGTTCCGGTTCAGTTGCAATAACACTAGGTACAGAAAGCACAACTAACGCCACCAATAACGTTGTATTGGTAAGAGTTAAACTAGGTAGTTCAAACTCTATATCAGCAATTAGTGTATCTTAAGGAGGAATGACAAATGGCAATTACAGATAGCGATAAATTAGATTTCCTTTGGAAGAAGGTTGTTTACGGTGTAACCGAAACAAACATTGATGGCAAAGACGGGCCTAACGAAATTTACAAGAGTGAAACTTTAACACTTGCACAAGACGTTTGGCAACAATCCTCAGATATTCCTGCAACAGCACCTACAAGTAGTGCGGCTACACCAGTAAAATATTACGGTGCAAACGCGGCTAGTGGCAGTTATGTCGCTGAACCAATTCAAATGGTTGCTGACCCGACCGTTTCAGGAGGTAAGACATGGCTAGCAGTAGCAGATCCTACAGGTAACGTTGTTCCAGGTAGTGCTAATAGACTAAGAGACTTTATACCACCTTCAATAGGTAGTACTTACTTAGCAAAGGTTTACACTAGTGAATCAGATGCTAAAGGCGATTCAAGTAAAATGAATGCTTTAAGTTCTAACCAAGAGTGGGTGTTCGATTATGCGGCAGGTGTTTTACACTTCCCTAATAACGTACCATCAGGTATTAGTAGTAACGTATTTTTAGTTGCTCACCAATATGTTGGTACAAAAGGTGTTGGTTCTAGTTCTGGTGCTAATGGCTTGGTATTTGCAACTGCTAACGTTTCATACGATAGTGGTACTGCAAACATATTCCTAGTCAATAATGCAGTTAGAGCCTCAGCAGTAATAATTGAAGTTGACGATGCTTGGACAGGTGCTAACAATACAACTGCAATTACAGTTGGTAGTAGCACTGATACAGATCTTTTATTTAAGGCGAGTGATATTGATTTAACATCAGCCGGGCAATACAGATCAGATTTTCATTACATATGGCCAAGTAGTGCAACCGTACAATTAGTTGCAGAGGTAACTCAAGGTTCTGCTTCGGCAGGTACAGCCAGAGTTTCCGTGGAAATTGAAACAGAAGGTTCTATCCAACCTACAGATTACGGACTTGTTACAGATAACGGTTCTTTATAATCCAAAGATAGAAATCAAATCCCCCTTAAATTTAGGGGGATTTTTTTGACTAAAATTTCTGTCTCTGAGATAAATACATGTATGAAGATAGATGAGGCACTAAACGGATTACAAGGACTTAATAATAACGGTGGCGAAATGCCTCGTGTAAGAAAAGCCAAAAAGATTGAAAAAATTGTCTCAGGCAAAAAACACAAAAATTTTAAAAAGCCAAAAGGTCCATTAAGTATTGACTTATCAAAATTAGGAGAAGAAGAAGTGGAAAATAACGATCCAATATTAAGCAAATTAAAAGAAAAATATGCAAGTAAAAAGTATGCAAAGACTAGTGACAAAAACACTATGAAAGTAAAACCGACTACTGGACATGAGTCACCTAATAAAATGAAAGGCAAAATGGTAGGCGAAGCAGACGATACAGGAATGTATAATCAAAGACAAAGTGCCGCCGCAAAAATGCAAGGTAAAAGAGATTCTGCAAGACAGCAAAATATTGTTTTTAATCATGAAGAATTTAGACAATACATGGTTCAAAATCACCCTAACAAGACTTATGCCGCAGTTGAGCAAAACTTAGTTAAGTATCAAATGGAATTCCAAAACGCACAGAATAGAGAAAAAGGCGAAAAAGTGTTAAACAAGCCTAAGCAAGATTTCAGCAAACAGCAAGAGCCTATAACTAAACGAATCCCAGGACTCCAAAACAAGATAGATAAACAAATGGGTGTACCTGGTTATAATACAAAAGTAAGTAACAATCCTATCGATAGTCCAGTTACTAGAGCAAATGCTAGAGTAAATGCTAACCCCAATCAAAAAAAAAGATAAGCGATTCTAGATATATTTCAGAAGAACAATTCGACGAAGCGGCAGGCGAAAAAGATGCCTGCTATCACAAAGTAAAATCCAGATATAAAGTATGGCCTAGTGCTTATGCTTCTGGTGCCTTAGTCAAGTGCCGTAAAGTAGGTGCTAAGAATTGGGGTAATAAATCTAAGAAGAAAAAGAAGTAAGATGTTAATTAACGAAATCCTAACAGAAGATTTAAGAGCCTGGTTTGGCAAAGGCAAGAAAGGCGGTGCCGGTGGTGGCGGTTGGGATAGATACAACACCAAAGGCGAACGTATTGGTAAGTGTGGAGATGCTAAGAAAGGTGAAGGTAAGCCTAAGTGTTTAAGCAAATCAAAAGCCGCAAGTTTAAGAGCCAAAGGCGGTAAGAAAGCCATTGGTTCTGCAGTATCAAAAAAGAGACGTAACGACCCTAATAAAAACAGAAAGGGCAAAGCAAAGAACGTCAGCAATACAAAAGGAAAGTAATATGAACTGGTTAATAATTTTATCATTAAAGGCTATACTATCAAGTATAATTGGCAGTAGTTTTTATCAATGGTTTAAAAATACTAAAATGGGTGTATGGTTCCAAGTTAAAATGGATAACGCAATGGAATGGGTAGCAAAGAGATATGATTTAGAGATTGCTACTAGAGAAGAAAAATGGTTAAAGCAATATCCGTTACTAGGACAGCGAATTGTAGACTTAGAAAAAGAAGTGGCCAAACTTAAGAAGAAAAAGTAAATCTCCTTTCATAAATATATTTCAACAAAAGGAGAGAGATGGCAAAAGCAGTAAGAAAATCTACAAGATCCGTAACTAGGAAATGCTCCAGCATTGGACAAGGCGGAAGAGGCAGACGTTGTAAAATTGGCATGTCTACGATGAACAAACACAAGAAACGAAATCATAAGTCGTATAAAGGTCAAGGAAGATAAGATGCCAATCAAATTTAAGCCAACACAAAAAACATTAGTACGTGGTACAAAATCAGTTAAAGTAGAACATTTTTATATTAAAAATACTTCCAAAGAAGAACTCATAGAATATCTAAACAAAGGTCAAAAGCCTAAAATCAAACAAAAATGCATGAACGAACTCACACGTCGTGGAATTGAGATTGTTTGGAAAACACCCACAGAAGAATAGATTCTGATAAATAGTAGTATGAAACTACTAAACATTATAGAAGCAACAAAAGTTCAAGAAGGTAGTAATGATAGTTACTATGCTTATCATAATGCCGCGGAAAAGTGGGCAAAAGATACAGGCCAACCCAAAGAAAAGTTTGCTTACGCAGGTGTAGATGTACAAGACAAATACATTGAACCAGAAATGAAAAAATATGGTTTAGTACCTGATAGTTATCAAGGCAAAGGCGTTACTAAATACAGAAGAGAAAATACCGAAGAAGGCTTCCCAGACTATAAGATGATGACTCGTGGTCATGATCATAACGATAAGACTTGTCCTGTATGTAAGGGCAGTGGTAATGAAAAATCGTACGATGAGTTGAATAACAAACCCGGACACGTTTACATTCAAAAGCCAAAACCAAAATGTCCAAGTTGTGATGGCACAGGTAAGAAGATCGAAGAAGGCGAAGAAAGAAGTATTATCGCTGATGCTTGTGTTGAAAAATTAGTAGATGAGTTTAGTGGAAGAGAAAATCAATTTGAAAACAAAGAAGATTTTGAATATGCAATATACCAAGCACTAGAAGATCTAGATGTAGAAGATTGTGTAGACCCAGATATGGAAGTGGGTGGACAACGTATAGGCGACTTTGCTAGTGGCAGAGTAATAGATTGTTGCAGTAGCAGTAGCATTATATATGATGTTATGGCTAATATGGATGAAACGCAAATAGGTGAAGGTATTTTTGATAAGCATAGTTACGATCCAGTAGCACCAGGCGGACAATCCAGTAAACGAAAAAATTTACATGCAACCGGCGATATTGTATCATTAGATGGCAAGGAATATGTTGTCACTAAAGTAGATCTAGATAAAGGCACAGTAGATGTTGTAGATAGAGACGGAAAAAGATCACCTAATGTTAAAGCAGGCGTATTTTCACCAGGAATAAAAGTTGGTGATAAAAAGTCTCCTACTATAGGTAATTTTCCAAGTGACAATAGAGATCCTCGTTTGTTCGATGGCAAATCACCACATAAAAAAGGTAGTGCAAAATATAAAAAACACATGGCGGCAATGCATGCCGAGTCAGAAGAAGAAGGCAGATGGGCAATATACATTGACGGTAAAGATTCTCAAGTACGTTTTAAAGATTATGTAGATGCAGGTGAAATGGAAGACAAGATGAAAAAGAAACATCCTGAAAAAGACATAGTATGCAAGAAAGTCGGAATGAGTGAAGAAATTGCTGATCCTAGAAAATCAGATGCTGATCAAATAATCCAACAAATTATTGATGGTTATGGCATAGACAATCTAGAAGATGTATTTAGACAATATTATCCGCAATTATCAGACGAACAAGTAGAAAGATTTATTAGTAAATACAAAAAACCAGAATTAAAATTAGTCAAAACTGAAGATGTAGATTTAAATGATGACATGATTGGTGAGCCCGATGATTTCTACGATGCTGAAGAAAGAACAGAAGCACATAAAGATTTACAAAACGCACTACAAGGCAACTACATGGACGACTATATTATAGATGGTTATTGTCCAGCATGTGGCGGTTCAGGTTACATGGACGGTGAAGAAACATTTACCAATGACGATGGTGAAGAGGAAGAAAGTTCAGAGTGCGATGGCTTTGGCAACTACGGTTGTGACGAAGGCGAAATGACTTACGGCAGTGATGGACCAAGTTGGGTAGAAATTATTAAACATGACGAAAGTAATGCACAAAGACAAAAATCAAAAGACGAATATCCAGGTGATGAAAAAGTTATAAGTCAAATTGCTAATATGGTTAGAGGCATGGATGATCCAAGAATGGCTATGCAACAAATGGCTATAGATTATCCGCATATGGGCAGAGCACAAAGAGCCAGTTTGGTTGCCAAAGGCATGAAAGCCGCAGGTTTAACTAATGAAGGACAACGTTGCTGGAAAGGTTATGAAAAGAAAGGCACAAAGAAGATGTTTGGTAAAACAGTCAATAATTGTGTTAAGAAAGAAGGTGCAGAAATGAACGAACAATTAAAGATTGAAAAAATCAAAAGTCCTAGTACAGGTGAAGAAATTAAATATACCGTGTTAAACGGTGAGCCGTTTGATGTAAATGGTGCTCCTTTAGAGTATGGCCCTTATTGGGATATTATGACAGCAGACGGACATAGTGATATTGAAATTAATTCAAACATGTGGCCAGCCTACGAAAAACGTTATGCCGGTGTTAAAGGTTATAATCCAGTACACCCAATGAAAAAAGAAGGAAGAATAGAAGATACATTTGGCACTAAAACTATAGACAAGCACGATAAGCCTGAAAAGAAGAAAGCCAAAAAAGAAGAAAGCATTCAAGTAGGCGACGAACTAATGATAGAAACAGCAGAAGGCGAAGGTATTGTAGTACCTGTACTGCATGTTGTAGGCGAAAACATTTTAGTTGGTTGGGACCAACTAGCAGAAGATATTTTCACAGAGCAAGATACTCAATTAGCAGAACTTAGAAAATTAGCAGGACTTGAAGAAGCAGAATATCAAGGACGCAAAGTCAAGTTGGGCAAACCAACTAGAGGCGATGTTAAGAAGTTTAAAGTTTATGTAAAAGATCCTAAAACAGGAAATGTTAAAAAAGTAAACTTTGGACACGGTGGCAGTAGTGCTAAAAAAGCCGGACAAAAGACTATGAAAATTAAAAAGTCTAATCCAGCAAGACGTAAGAGTTTTAGAGCAAGACATAATTGTGATAATCCAGGACCACGTACTAAAGCAAGGTATTGGAGTTGCCGTAAGTGGTAGATGTTCGAGAATACACTACACACATTTAATTCACAAGGTACCTGGGGTACAGCAATAGAGCAAATGCATTGTCCTAATGCAGAAGCATTACACTTATTTGATCAAAGCGGATATGACTTATGTCCACTTGAGCAGGAGTATGCAAAAGTAAATATGGGCGAAGCAGACTTTGTACGTTATAGAAGATCAATTGCCAAACCATGGTTTGAATCACATACAACTAGTGGTGCTCATATAAATCATTCATACTTGTTTGAACGCAAAGGTTATCACGGATATGCCTTAGAACAGTTAGGGCATTGGGCAGAAGGCAATCATCTTATACACAAAATGACTCAACTTAAACCTAAGTGGGGTATTGATATCAGTTTAGATTATGTTGATAATAGTAGATATAATACTATGGAATTATTTCATTACGAATGGGATAGCGACAGTATAGATGAAGTAAAACAAAAGAAATCTGTTATTGAAGAACTACTAACTAATACTGATTGGGACAACTTTGCTAAACAAAAAATTGCTAAAAAATCCGAATGGGCACACTTAGATTTTGTTGGACAAAGCGAATGGACTACTAAATACTTAGGCTTACCAAAAGAGAGATTTAAGTTAGTACCATGGAATATATAAACAAATTATCACTTCAGATAGATAAAAAGCAACTACTACAAGATGTTGAGTATATACTTGGCCTAACGCCACTATGGCCTAACCAACAAATCAGTTTAACTAGTATTACAGGCAACGATGATTGGGACTGTAGCATTGGTAAAATAGCAGATTTACAGCATAAGGAAAGCGACTTTACTGTAGTTAATAACAGCATAAAAGACCGTTATATAGGCGAATTAATACAAAGTTTAGCACCTAATTACTGTAGATGGCGTATAATGAATAAAGCAAGACGTACTTGTTATAGTGTTCATCATGACGGTACAGAACACGTCTTACGCCTACACATACCTGTTATAACAAACAATCAAAACTTTTTAATGTTCTATACGGACAAGCCAGTAGCAAGTGACACAGGCACTGATATTTCAATAAAACATTATAATTTGGAACCTGGTAATGCGTACTTGATGCGTACGAATTATTTACATTCTGCAGTAAATTTCAGCAATGAGGATAGAATACATCTCGTAGCAACTCAATGTTAACCTACTAATTTTTTGTATTCTTGATACCCACCAATTTTATCACCATCTACAATGATTTGTGGGAAAGTTCTAGCACCTGGAAAAGTTTCCATTAATGCTTCTCTGTCAAAGTCTACATCTAACATTTTAACTGTCAACTCATGACCTTTTTGTTCTGCTAAGTTTTTTGCCATATCGCAGTATGGACATTGTGGTTTGCTATATATTTCAACTTTCATGCTTTTATTTATGCCTTACAAATATACATCCATTGGCCTCTTGGATGGCCTACTGGACCGTTAAATAATGGCGTTAATCCACAACTTGCAACAATTTTATTCATATGTTGTTCGCTGTAGAATAAATCCTCTTTTGAATGTGTGGTTTGATTGTTTGCTAGTTCTTCATCTAACCCTTCTAACTGGAAGTAAGTAAAGTAAATTCTGCCATTGGGTGCTAATGTTTCTTTAACGTTTCTTAAGCATTGTTTTATATCTGCTATACCAAGATGTGACATTAGACTTTGACACCATGCAAAATTAACTGGTTTATCTACAAATGTGCAATTAAAAATATTGTTTACTGAAAATTTAGGGTTTCTTTCAAAAACAATTTCTGGTGTTAGTACTTCGTTTAATCCATACTCAATAAGTTCAGGCATCCGATCTAAACCAAAATAATTATCCGAATCCAAATATGGAATAATATGTTGGCCTGTTCTTAGTGCTCCACAGCCAACATCAAAAAATACATGATCAGGTTTAAGTCCGTGGTACTTTAAATAATTAAAATGCTCTTTACCCATTAAATAAAAATCAATTTTATTTTGTGAACCTACAAACTTTATTGCACCATCTCTGGATATTTTATCTAAGTATTGTTCTTGTTTTGTAGCCGCCATAGTAATATTTATCCTTAATACTATGGGTATTTATGGGGGATTTAACTTACGCCGCTTGGGTCTTGATCTCTGTCGTCGTAGTAGTCTGGATCAACTACATCTACTTTGCCTTGCGTTCCGTCTTTAGTCATATCATCACCGGGCGGTACTGACATTGTGTTTTCTAAATAGTGAGCACAATCACTTAGGTAAGTGCCTGCTTTTGTAATTTTTGCTTGCCACCAGTTTGGAAAATCTGAATCTGGTAATTCTTTTAGAGTCTTTGCAATCTCTACACTATATTTTCCCATTTGGTATAATTGGCGTCTAATCATGTCTCTTTCGTTATCAACATGTCCAATAGCAACTTTGGCATTGTCGCTGTCGCCAGCATCTTTTTCAAATAGTTGGCCGTATATGCCTGCTAATTCTTGTAATCTTTTTAAATCTTCTTTGCTAACTTTACTCATATTACTTTGCTCTGTTTACTTGTTTCATATGTCTTAAGAAACGTTCTGTTTCGCCTTCATCTGATTTGTTATGAGATCTAGAATCTTTTTTAGGGGGAGTTGCTTTTGCCATTTTTTTATCTAAATCTGCTTGGGTAGACTTATTATAAGGTACAAAGTCTGCTTCGCCTAATCCTGCTAATTCACGCATTTTTTGTAAGTCTTCTTCCATGTCATGATCCATTCCACCATGGTCTTTCCAATCTGCATTGTCTACAGTATCTTCGGCATGTCTTTGAATAATTTCATCTCTGTCGTCATCCATGTGTAAGTTTAGGTCTCTGCCAATCTCACTCATTTCATCATCTAGTTCTTTCATTGATAAACCACATGCTTTTGCGTATGCTTCTTCACCGCCAGTTTGTAATGCAGTCATTAGTTCTTCGTATGCTTCTTCCTCACGACTTTGTTCTGCACTAACATCGAAACTTTCTTCTTTCTTCTTTTTATCTTGGACTGCTTTCTTCATTGGCTCTTCTTTGTCGCCATCGCCGTCTATATCTATGTAGTCTGGTTTTGCACCTTTGCTTTCTAATGGTGCACCTTCTGGTTCTCTATTTTGTTGTTCTACATATTCTTTGGCACCTTCTATGCCTTTGTCAACTACTAATGTGATGTAGTCTTGCACAACTTCGTTAGCATATTTGTCGTCCCAATCTTCTGCACCATCTTTAATTAATGCTTCTAAATCTTTTAAACATTGTTCTTGATCTTGGCATGTCATAATAACATCTTCTGCATCTGTCATTGCTATATCAAATGCATTACCGCCTTCTGATACTGGTTTTACACCATATTCGTATCTAATATCATTTAAGTCTAAATCTTCTAATGCGTATTCCTCACCGTCTACATCAAACTTTTCGCCTTTCTTTTTACCTTGTGCTTTTAAATCTCTTACTTTTTTAGCAAATGCATTACCTTCTTCAACATCACTTTCTTCTACTAATCCTTTTGAATTAGCAAATTCAATCATATTTCTAAGACCTTCTTCTTTTTGAATTGCATCTAAAAACTTTTCTCTAGGTGATTTATCTTCTGCTCCTCTATTTGAGCCTAACATGTTTACCATTTTTCTAAGTGCTTTTGCTTCACCTACACTTACTTCCATTTCTGAACCGTCATCTGTTTTTACAGTTGCTTTAGGATTTTTGATGTCGTCGCCGTCTTTGGCCATTTCGTCGCTGTCAATGATTTTACCTAATTGATCAAACATTGCCAATTCTTTGTAGCCTGGATTTACAGCATAGTCATCATCTTCTGCGTCTACTTCCTGTAATCCTGCCATTTTACGCATGTAATTTAAGTCTAATATTTCCTGTTCAGTTATCATAAGTTTCTCTCGTATAAGTTTAAATAAGTCTTCGTTGTATTTATCATATAAGTCCACAAAAACCTGTTTTGCTAGTTCCTCATCTCCTTTCATTAGTTCTCTAATTTGACTAGCACTATCTAAATCGTGTCCTGCTATTTTAAATGGAAAGATAGGAGCAGTCATTATATAACCATGCTCAGCCATGCTTTTCATGTTATCTTCGTGTGTAAATTTCTGTAAATATGCAGGATTACCGTCTTTTTTCATGGACATTCCCATATTAGGAAAGTTGAACCTTGGGTCATCTACCATATCTTTTTCGCTAACAACCATAATTAATCCTGTGTCGCTAGCCGTAAATTTTTTACCAAAATGATCTATATACTCTTGTCCATTGTATGTGTTCCTAACTTGTAAAACATCGCTTTTGTCAATGCCTAACAGTTCCATAAAATTTAATTTATCTTGGAAATTAAATGGTGATTTGCCTGGTTGAACTTTATCTGTAGTAGCAATATACACATTGGCCCAATCTTTTTTAAGATGTTCAAATACAGACTTGTGTCCTTTATGAAAAGGCTGGAATCTACCTGGGTATACTACTATGATATTTGAACGGTCCATAGTAGTATTTATCTCTTTTTTCTAATCTATCAGGACTACCTTGATTGCTTCAGCAGTAGTATATGGTGATTTATGTGCCATTGGCTCTTGTTGATCTACAATATTTGCATCTCTATATTTTTCTGCGCCTTTTTCATTGATTTCGATAAATGGTATTTCTTCTTGTGGCAATTCGTCGTCACTCCAGATTGCCTCTACAGGGCACTCTGGTTCACATAAGGCACAGTCAATGCATTCATCAGGGTCAATGTAAAGCATGTCAGGGCCTTCATAAAAACAATCTACTGGACATACTTTTACACAGGCTGTATCTTTACAACCAACACAGGGACTTCCGACTACAAATGTCATATTATAAATTCTTTTGGTTCTTGTAAATGCAATGCACTAGGTGTTACGCATCCTGTAATTGTTAGTGCATATCTAGGCCATAAACCTGCATTACCAGTAGCATGATATATACCTTCAGGCCAACAATGTATGTCTCCCATTTTATATTGGTGTATAACATCATTGCCTACACTAACATAATGCCCCCATTGCCAGTCATTAAGTTGTACTAAGTAACGTATTACTTCTGTATCATCACTAACTTTAGCATGGTTACGTCTGTAGTTATTGTAACTATCTCTGTGCCACGGAATGAATTTTCCTGGAGGTTGTTCTAGAAACATTATTTGGGGATTCCATAAACCACTTCTTTCTGCCATTAAATGCATTACATGGTGTAAATTATTTCTAGTCTGCCTACCGCCTGTATTATGTGTATTATATCCGGCTCTAGTTAAGTCATTATGGTATCCTTCCATAATTTCTTTTGCTTCTTCGTTATAAGGTTGGCCTTTTATACTTACTTCATCATAAGCATCTTCATCGCGTAAGGCGTTCTTAGACGCATTTACACCTTCTCTAAGCAACGATTCTGGGTTAGATACAAATGTACCTACAAACTGTACATCGGACTCTTTAGATGCAGGATCGTAATGCCAATCAAAATTTTCTTTATTCCATTCCCAATAACTATCCATGCTACTCCTGTGTACTAAAAAAGAATGTTTGGAACAATCTACCTGAATATTTATCTGTTCCAAAACCAGGTAATACACTTCTGTGGTATAAAGTGCCTTTATAACATACTAATCGATTATAAACATTTCCTACAAATGCTATCTGTTCCCATTGGTCTAAATTCTCATCTCCTAAGAAGTCTAAGTTGTTAAAATCTGATGCAGAATCTTTAACACCGTCCCATTCATAAATACCCGTTGGTTTATGTCTATATATTCCTGTACCTGATTCTGCAGGTGCATCCGGTGTTAAGTATAATACTGCCGCCCATGTAGTTTCGTCATGGTGTATCCATGTTTTAGATTCTTCTGTAGTAATTTGATAAGCGGTGTTGTATTCTTCTGGCCAGTATGTTATAGGTTTTTTAATTATACTATCTTCAAAAAATGTTTTTAAATAATTATGTTGTTGTAGTTCTTCTGGACCTGTTCTAAATCCAGGATAATTGCCTTCTGTTATAAATTCTCTACTCAGGGCAAATTCTCGTACTTCGTCTGGATTATTATAAAAGTTATCTATTATAAAAAAGTTTAAATCCATTTTGTATTCCTTACTAGTTCTTCGGCCATTTCGCCCCACATTCTTCCTGCTCTTGGGCCACCGTTTGCTTTACCGTCGCTTTCACCTGGTATCTTAATCCACAAAAAGGCATCGCATTTTTCTAATCCTGTATTGCATGTAGGTTGTTCACCTAATGCTCTACCTGGTGGATTACACCAATCGTTGCCATGTGGACCATTGCCGTTACGACTAGTATCTATAACATAATAATCTTGTGGTCTAAGTTCGCATATTTTGTTTGCCCACTTTGCCGACTCTATTGTTGTTCTATAGTTACTTACATTAACACTAAACCCTCTTACTTTAGTATTGGTAACTTTATTTAAAAATTGATTTACTTCTTCTGGACTTAACCAATTGCTATGCCCTACATCTATATACACAATAGCATTAGTTTGTGTTAAAATTTCTAATGCCTGTTTGATTAATTTTATTCTACTGTTTGCTTCTCCTTTTTCTAAATGAGTTAAATGAGGTATAGCATCAGGTTCAAAAATTACAATTGGCTTGTTTTTGCCTATGCCATTAGCAAAATCTTGTATAAATTCTAAGTACTCGTCATGTGTTTGAGCACCACCTTTGCTGTATTGACCTATATCCCTATTAGGCATATTATACACTACTAGCACAGGCATTTTGTCGCTACTGCGTTTGAATAATCTGCGTAAACTTTTATCTAATCCTTTTATAGGTTTAGCACTACGATTACCGTACCATAGACTTAATGGGTGTTTAAAAATTTCTTTTGAAAGCGGATACTTGTCTTGGTAATCTTTAACTCGATTCCAATCAAAAACCCAAAAAGGATAATTCATTATTATACGGTCCTATAAGGTTTATAATACCAAACACTATCATCCAGTGTCCATACAGCCAATTTATTATTCACAGCAAATTCAGTAATTGCTTTTGTACATGAAGAATAACCATAATCGTGACCTGCTAAAATACCGTTTGGTTTTAAATACTTATAATATTTAATCAGTTCTCCTCTAACATTATTATAAGTATGGTCTCCATCTAAAAATATAAAATCAAACTTTACGTCAAACTCTGCATTCAAAGAGTGGTCGTTATACATATATACATTTTTTAGATGGCTAGTGTGCCCTCTCCATGAGTCCTTATCGGACTCTATTCTTTCGTTTATTCTTTGCCTTTTGCATCCTTGTAAGTAACTGTCATGTACTTCATTTGCCCAAATATCGACACAATATAAGTTACATGTAGGATTTGCTTCTTTTATTGTACATGTAGTGCTACCAAGAAAACACCCTATTTCTAATATGTTACTATTTTCAGGTGTAGTAGATACTATGTTAAAAATTGACTCTAAGTCAGATGTTGACATTAAACTAGGAATGTCGTATATGTATTTAGGAATCATACACGATTAACTGATCTTTTCATCTTAGAATACTTTTTAATCAGTTTATCTCTTTTCTTTAATGCTCGTTGTAATTTGAAATCGCTTACATAAGTAAGATTTAGTATGCCATGCAGATGATCTGTTTCGTGCTGAAAGCAACGAGAATCCATGCCAAAAAGTTCCATGCTTTGCTCTTCACCTTTTCTATTTTGAAAAGTTACTTGTACGCCTTCTGGTCTAGTTATATGGAAAAACAATCCTGGGAATGTTAGACAGCCTTCTTCTAATGTAATAAGTTCTTCTGACACATTTACTATTTTAGGATTGTATACTGCAATATTTCCTTCTGTGCTGTGTCTCATTACAAACATTTTTACTGGATTGCCCAGTTGCGGTGCGGCCAACCCTATCCCTAATCTTTCATGCATTAGTGTAAACATTTCTTGCTCGACTGTTTGCCACACTATGTCTGTGCTTAATGGATCAATTGTGCATTCATTTCTTAATGCTGGGTGTTTTGGATCTACTAGTGTGGTATTCCACTTGTTTGCAAATTCTATCTTAGCCATGTTAATGTATTATTTTTGAATGTAATTTGGTCGCTATCGTTATGGTCTGGATATTCCTCAGCATAATATGGATCTAAATGATAAATGAATGCTTTGCCTTCTGTGGTATTTACTAAGTCTCTGTGATAAAAGTTTTTTGCTCTGTCACCTTGGTGTCCTTCTATCATATCACAGTATTTTAAAAAGTCATCACCACCTTCATACACTTCGCCGTATATGTCGTTTTTACCGTTTATAATGACACCTGGAAATGCACCTAAATCTACCATTGAAAACTTTGCGTCTGTGGTGACTGCTTTGCCTATAAACTCTTTTTCAATTTCATGAGATGTATCATAAAAATCGTGTATAGGTTGATCAAGGCCTCTTACACCAGTTGATTTTAGTGTGCCGTAAACAAATATTTTATGTCTTTTTTCTTCCATAATAACCTATTATACAACTATTTATAGTAGTTGTCAACTATTTATTTACTATGAGGGGGAAGTTTTGCTTCAACAAAATACTCATGAATTCTCTTTACAGGATTGTATTTTTTAAGTTTTAATTTCCTGTTTTCTATTACAAGTGCTTTTGTTTTTACTGCGGTGTAATGAAAAGTATGATGATCCCTAGTTTCGCCTTCTGGAATTAAGTATACAATAGTTCTTCTTTTATCTTTCTTTGCCATGCTACTATTTATAAACCTGAGCCTAATCCTACTGATTCTTCTCTAATTTTTCTCCAATCTTCAAACGGGTCTATTTCTCCTGCTTTTACTTTATCAAAATAATCGCTTGTTTCTGTTTGTCCAATTCTATTACAGAACCATGCCATTTTATGTATAATTGCATCTCGTACTCTGATATTTTTTTCACTCATTAAGTCATCTGGATCTTGCGGATTACCTTCTGCATATTCTCTACTTCTAAATATGTCATCATCATTATTACCTGTTAAATCAAATCTATCATGTAATACATCAACAGGTATGTCATTGATTATTCCTAGCGGTTTAGCAATTAAATTTAACCATGCATCATTTTGTGCATTCATACTAAAGTTTCCAATTAGCCTACACCAATCTGTAGGTATTACAGGAAAAAGTGCGTATGGATGTTTATGATTTACTTGATTAAATTTTAATAATGTAAACTTGTCATCATACTTGCCTATTTCTAAGTCCCAATCTTTAGTTTGCATAATTGCGTCATCATTCCACAGCATTAGCCATTCGCCACTTGCTTGGCTCCATAGTTGATTCATGTATTGATGTAGATTTTTATATCCAAGTCTTTCAAAAAGAACGGCTTGTACATCTACATTATACTCATCTTGCATTTTATTTTGAAAGTCGTCTGACTGCACAAAGTCTAATGTTTCTTGATCATCGTTATCGATGCCAAGCATAATCTCAACATTGTCTGTGTTGCTTACGTTTGATAATAAACTATCAATACTTTTATCTAAAAGTTCTGTTCTTTGTCTGGTTGCTAATAATACACTTATCTTTTTCATTTCTTTTTACTTATCTGTATGGATTTTTGTGGTTGTTCTTGTGGTTCTTCTTGTACTTGATCTGATGCACCAATAACAAATGGTCTTTCATCAGGTGACACATATTCGGATTGTACTCTTGCTTCACCTGTAAGCATTTTTCTAACATTACCATTGAATGTGTAATGCCCAACATGGTTAAGACTTACTCTAGGATCTAACCAAATGTCTCCGCCCATATCCTGCCAACGTCTGCAGAATGTATAGTCCTCAGATAGATATCTTCTAGTTTCTGGGTCAATAATACAATCAAATAATGCGTACATAAAAGGCTCAAACTTATTATCAATGTTTAAATCATTGTTGTATTTTGTTTCAGGTAATTTATCAAACATCTCCTGTATGACTTCTTTTTTGATAGTCATAAATCCTGTACCGCCATCGAGCAATTTAATTAGGTTATCTTTAATTTGCACAGAAGGTATCCTATTACCGTCTTCGTCTTCTTGGAATGCAAAATTAGTAACATAGTTAGAACTATGCCCTTCGATTGTTTCTGGGGTTTCATTTAATCCGGGTGTTCTTGCGGCTTGTAATATACTATCCCAGTTAAGTGCTTTCTTAGGATATGCACCAACAATAATGGGTTTGTCGTATGCTAACATTCTTAGTACATCTTCAGGATTAAATTCTATGTCAGCATCAATAAACATCAGGTGTGTTGCATCTTTGTTTTCCATAAAGAAACTTACAAGTGTGTTTCTGCCTCTTGTAATTAAACTTTCGTTTGCTAGTGTGCTTAATGTAAACTTAACACCAAATCTGTTCATTAACAAAATTAATCTAACCATGCTTCTTAAATATGGTTCTGTTACTTGACCACCGTAACAAGGTGTTGCTATAAACAGATGTTTGTCTTCAAAATTTTGTACTGGGATTTCTATTTTTCTTTCTAGTAAGTTGAATAGTGTTTCCTGCTCTGCCATTTGCTGAGGCGAAAGATTTTCATTTACTACTGACTCAACCTGCTGTGAACCTTTAATGGTATTTTGTGCTTTTGCTGGATCGTATTTTTTATTTCTGGACTTTTTATTTCGTGCCATTTGTATTCCTGTTATATGTGTGTCGCATTTATTTATTAAAATGGAGCCACCGGTCAGACTCGAACTGACGACCTACTGATTACAAATCAGTTACTCTACCACTGAGTTACGGTGGCTATCTTAATAGTATTTACTTAGGGAAGGAAGACTTATTCAGGTCTTTTGGATACAAACTTGTTAAGTTTTTCTGCTTCTTCAATAACCTCTTCTGCCGTTGGCATGTACTCAGGTTTGTTTGCTTTTGCTTGAAGAATGAGTCTAGCCTCTTGGATAAGTTCTAGACGGATTTCATAAGGTGTTTTGTTTGACATATATTTCTTTACTATGTTAATTTGTTACTTGTATTTACCTTATTTACTAGATAAATCGTCGTTATACTTTTGCTTTCTGGGAATGGTTTTTGTCTTGTCTTGCTGGACTTTATGACCGTAGGGAGTGTCGTGTGTAAAGAGTTCACGATGCGATCTAGTTTTCGGAATTGACTTTTTCTTTTTCATAACTGTATTTATTATACAGTAATAATCAAACTTGTCAAGAGCAATAATAAACTTACTGTACCTAGAAAGAAAAATGCTACTAGTAGTGCAAACCAGATAATTGCTAAAGGTTTAATTTCAAATTTGCCGTCAGTCTTTTTACCAACGCCTATAACGGCCTTAATTGCGTTATTGATCAAAAGAAAAATGTGTTTAAATACATTACTGCTAACATCATGCCAAATACTACAACCTGTATGACTGCTGGTATGACAACAAACATTTTCATTACGTCAAAGTTTCCTGTCATAAAGAAATCTTCTCCATTCTGCCAGTTGTGGACTTCTTCGGGTGTTGCGTTTTTTATTTGTAAGGTATTGGTGTCCATGGTGCTATCCAGTATTTGTAAATTGTTTTTAAAAGACGGTTAGTGGTCATTCTTAGGTTCCAAATAATAAGGTGAATTATTGACATCTCGTAATCCACGTAAAATGCCTGCTATGTTATCAGTTTGTGCGGCGAACAGTAACATCATGTAACATAAAGCATATTTCATGTTGCTGGTGTTAGGGCAAGAATACTTATAAAAAATATTGATGCTAGTGTAAATAATTCTGCTTTGTCTCTTAAGTCTTCCATCTTTGTCTGTTGTATATGCCCATAAATAGGATATTACAACATACAACCTAGCATGTTATTAAAATTTTATCTTGAATGTGGGCAAAAATAATATAAAAGTAATTTATATTCTCTTATACAGTCTATTTATATTATGATATAGATTCAGTAGGGGTTTTAGGCCGTTTTGAGTATCTGGATATCTTTGGGATTATTACAATGTTCATGTGGACAAACTACTCCCTCAGGTGTTGGCAATTCGAACTCTGAATCAAATACATTGCCATATGTTTTAGCACCACACCAACTGCTAACAATATTACCACGCATGTCAATATTAAATCCTCTTTCACCGATATGACACATCATGCCTTGGAACTTGTTAAGGCCTTGATCCATAATTTGATCTGCATTGTAGTAATTTGTTTCTTCAGGTGTTTGATATGTAAATAAAAATCTACTTGGATGTGGCTCTGGTGGTGGCGGAGTATTTGGATCTGGTGGAGGCGGTGGCGGAGAGTCTGGGTTTTCTTTCCATGTGGGTAAATTTAATATACGCCAGTCATTGCCGTCATAGTCATAAAATGTATCTTGTTTAGCACCAGGACCTAACAGTTTTTTATACATAGTTTTGATTGCAATATTCACACCCCAATAGTCTTGTACTGTACTATGGTTATATACTGTTCTAAGACGCTCTGCTAACAGTTCTAGTCTTGGTAAGTAATCTTTTACACCTGCTAGTTGATAACTTGTATATACAGAGTCTTTTATTTCTTCTGCAATTTCTATAAGAGAATCTTCGTCCATGGATTGTGGGTGGTAACTGATTACTAAATCGTCAATTAAATGTTTTGCTTTGCTCCACCAATTAACTGTTCTGCTACCATTAGTAAAAATTATATTATGTCCGTTGTATTCTCTTACTTTTTCTAATATTTCTATAAAGCCTGGTATTACTGTAACTTCACCACCAATAAATTCAAAGTTTACTACTTTATCTTGCTGTTGGTAATGTTGACAAATTTTTTCTATTATGTGAACATACTTGTTTGTGTCGTGCCAACCTAAACTGCCATCATGTAATTGTGTAGGACAGTATTCGCATTCAAAGTTACAACTATTGCCCATACTCCATTGTATAGTAATATCTTTCGACAGTACTTCTGGTCTAGGTCCATGTACTTTAGTTGGATACATTTAGTTCCTTGGTTACATATATGTTAGGTCCAAATTCCATACCTTCATCAAAATAATTACCTATAGTTTCAAAACCAAATTTAGTATATGCCGGTAAGGCACTTTTACGAGGTATGCTCCATATCATATTGCAACCTTCTTTGATTGCTTGTTTTTCTGTAGCATTAAATAGTAATTGAGCAACACCCTTTTTTCTAACATCAAGATCAACCCAAATTCCTCTGCTTCTATAAATATTGTCTTTTGTTCTGTGGCCGCTGTTTACACCAACAATTCTGCCATTTGTAATTACACCAAAAAATGATGGGTCGTAATTAAATATATCCATATCAAATTCTAGTGGATTACCGTCATAAGGCCAAGTCATTGCACTATGAGTTTCTATTGGACTTACTCTATTTTGCCATAAATGTTTTTGCCATACATGACAAATAGTTTCAAATGTAATATTGGTTGTTTCCACAGTAGTATTTATTTTGTACAGTCAAAAAAATAGGCTGTTCCCAGCCTACTTTTTAGTAAGTAAAAGTTTATTTTAAACTTTCAAAACCTTGTTTATCATTTCCTAACGAGTATTGTCCTGAACCATAAACAACTTCACTTAGTGTTCCACCGTCGTTAACAAAATATGTTTCAGAACCTAAGTTTCTTTCATCTTCTGAAACTTCACTGCCACCAAATAAACTTACTGAGAAGTGTCTGTTATATTTGGTATTATCGCTTTTAGTTGCTGTTAAAATAAAGTTATAAATTGTTGTATTACTCATTCCGCCTGTAACACTTGTATTTGCAGTAATGTTCCAACCTGCTGATGCATTACCACTTAAAGTCAATGCTGGTGGTAGTGCGGCAAAGTCTGAACTTGCAATATCTGTTACAGTATTAGCAACATTTAAACTAATATCAATGTCGCCTGCTCCTGATA
>VMHT01178881.1_pt1 | contig 22197 bp, 23 predicted proteins | sample 4693611 | NCBI WGS metagenome assembly VMHT01 (sample SAMN12280063, study PRJNA550983) | marine metagenome | isolation source: seawater sampled from same location over 5 years 0.02-0.2 micron viral filtrate | place: USA: collected off the coast of southern California halfway between the port... ...
ATTTATTTTACTAATTAAACTACTAGAAGTTGAATAGTTTCCTTCGGGTATTTTTATGATTTGTTTTATGTTATTTATTTCTACTTGAAAGCTATTAGTACCGTAGTCTTGAGAGAAAACATACCAACTATAAGGTATTTCTACATTATCAACTGTAATATCGACAACATTTAATAATGGTTGATTAAGATTAACAGTATAATTAGTAGAAGTATAGAGTCTAATTTGTGGATTAGCAACAATTATTGAAGGATCAGGGCTTTGTATTCCTGAACAGTTCACAGCGGAGGGGTCTAAAATTTGTCTATAATGAGAGTCAAAATTAACTATTCTTTTAATGGTTTTTCGTTGAATGGGATTTTTATCTCCTTGAACTGTTCCTTGAATAGCCATTTTATCTTGTATTGTTTGTTTAACACGTCCAATAATATTTGATTGTTGATTTATTATAAGATTTTTTCCTGGAAACTCTATATCTTGATATTGTTGTTTTAAAACATTACTTGCTTCGCTATCATCGTTTTCATATGCTTCTTCCCAGGTTTCTTGATTAAAATATTCGAATTGCTTCTTAAGTTTTTTTGCGGCCATTTCTAAAAAAGGAAATATTTGGCTCTTTTTTTTGTTATTTCTTAATTCATATTTAAGTTTTTTAATTTTTTCGTCTATTTTATCTTTATTTATAGGTGCTTCTTGTGTTAAATTTAATATTCCTACAAGGTCTTCTGTATTATATTCGTTAATATCAAATGTTTTATTTTTTGAGTGTTTTATATCTTTATTTCCAGGTTCATTAAAACTATTGAAATTCATCTTATAATATATTAAGTTATATTTTATAAATAAAAATACTTATAAAATATAATAATTGTTTGTTAGTGCCTTTTATTTAGTGCTTTTTATTTAGTCATCAATTCATCGCCCGGTCGAACCAATTCCGCCTGCCCCACGTTCCGTTTCCTCTAGAGTATTTGTAAGATCTACTGTAAAATCATAATTCAGACCAGGCATACATACTTGAGTAATCCGGTCTCCTTTGAGAATTGTTACAGGATTATCTGTAGTATTAAAAAAAGCAGCCATAAGATTGCCTCTATAACCACAGTCAATAATACCTACTGAATTTACAAGCATAATTCCACGCTTACTTACACTTGAACGAGCATACATATAATAAGGGCTTGGTTTTTCGGTAGTAATATTCCCCAAAGTTGGACTTTTTGATGTTTTAGTAATAGAACACTTTACTTTCATATCAATAAGTGTAATTTTTCCAGATGGAATAGTAACTTCTTGGGGAACAAATAAATCAAATCCTGAATCAGGATGTTCATTTGTAAATCGTGAATTATATAATTTTGTAATTTTTGATTTATATGCTGATTTAATAGTATCATCTACGTTATCTAAACAAAGTTTTACACGGTAAGTGGGGTGGGGGTTTACTGATAGTGAAGTCATATAGTCATTAATATAAGGTTATTTTTAAACTTGTTTAAATATCTATATATTAAGTATTTTGCATGAAAATTGAATATTAATATGAATTAAATTATGTATCTATTATAAATAACTAACATGTCATCAAAAACACAGTGTAATACCGATTGCCAAATCTGTTGTGAACAGTTTAACAGATCAAGCCGTTCCAAGACGGTTTGTAGTAAATGTAATTTGGAAAGTTGTAAAAGTTGTATAAGACAATATTTAATGGGACAACTAACAGATGCTCATTGTATGGGATGTAAGCAAGGATGGTCCAGAGAAGAAATTATGAAGTCTATTGGAAAATCATATTTTAATAAAGAATATAAACTTCATAGAAAGGAATTAATGTATGAAATAGAAAAGTCAAGATTTCCTGAAACGATGCCTGTTGTGGAAGTAAGAGTAAAACAAAATATAATTAGGGAAGATATTAAACAGATTGATATTGAGCGTGATATATTAAAGGAAAAACTTATTAGACTTGAGTATAAAAAGAGACAGAAAAGAAATGAATTAGAAATAAGTTATAATGGTGGTAATGAAGAAAAAGAAAAGAAGGTATTTGTTAAAAAGTGCCCAGTTGATGATTGTGAAGGTTTCTTATCAACATCTTGGAAATGTGGTATATGCTGTACTTGGGTATGTCCAGATTGTTTTGAGATAAAGGGAAAAACAAGTAATGAATTAACAAAACAACAGTTGGACGCCCAACATACTTGCGATCCAAATAGTTTGGAATCGGCAAAGTTAATTAAAGCTGAAACCAAAGGTTGTCCTTGTTGCGGTGTTCCTATCTTTAAAATATCAGGATGTGACCAAATGTGGTGTACTTGTTGTAAAATAGCATTTTCTTGGAGAACAGGATTGAGAGTAAATGGTGTTATTCATAATCCACACTTTTATGAATTTCAGCGTCAGGGCGGTGGTGCTGTTATAAATGCTCCAAATGCTCAAATTTGTGGAGGAATTCCAGATCATCGTAGTTGGAATGATAGACTAAGAGCAATATTTGGGGAAAATAGTCACGGTGGAACTTATAAAAGATATAGAGGATATGGTAATAATAGACGTGAAGTATTTGGACCATTTGAACAGCATAAAAAGCATATATTTGAATGTTTAATACATCTTTATCAAAATTCAGAATATTTTAAACCAAATTATTATTTATGGTGGGAAACTCGTGATAGTAAAGACAGTTATGTTGATATTGTTAATAATTATGCTAATGGAATTCCTAAAAAACAAATACGACTTCCTAGTTTCTTTACATGTTTATCACAATTTCATAGAGGAGCAAATCATTTTATGGATACAGAATTGGGAGATTTACGAAGACAATTAAATCTTAATAGAGACAATCAAGATTTACGTGTAAAATTCCTTATGAAGAAAATTACCGAAGAAAATTTTAAAATTACATTAATGAAACGTGATAAACAAAATGATAAAAAAAGGCATATTTTGGATGTATTTGAACTGATGGGAGCAGTTTATACAGAAGTATCTATATCTATATATAATATTATGACTACATTTGCTAGAGAAATAGGTCCTAGACCAAGGTATCCGACCGCTATCGATCCCCGTGAAGGACCTATGGTAAAAGACTATAAAAACTATTTCACTAATTTAATGACGGATAAGGAAAAGACAGTAGGGTTATTTAAAATGTGGTCAAATATTAGTGAAGAATTTCATAAATTTGAAAGGGTGCGTGTATATTGTAATAAACAATTATGTAAGATAGGCAAGGCGTATAATAATGGTATCACAATTATAAATGCGAATTTCGATACACCAAAAATAAATATTTCTGAAATTAAAGTTGAAATGAAAAAAGCTGATAATATACAAGGATTATTTTATCCTTTGGTAAAAAATGGAAAACTTGTGTTTCATAATAATAATGCTTATGGTAAATTAAAATATATTTGAGAAGAATTTTAAAACAATATTTAATAATATTAAATTTTTTTTAATTCCAGTACAAATATGTCCCTTTTTGACTTGAAAACATATTTTACATTTCTTTTCAAATGGAACTAATTTCACTCTTTTTCCAGGACATACGTGTCCTTTTTTAATTTTTCCACAAATTTTACATCTATAAACACGTTTTTGTATTGGTCTATTATAGTATTCTGCTTGTGATATTCTATCACTTGTTAAAATAGTACAACCATTTCCTCTTTTAAAATGATGTGCTCCCCGAAATAACATATTTTCTAAAAATAATATCATATCTTTATCTATTTCTAGTAAGTTTTCTCTAGTAATATGATTTTTTCCCTTATATACATATTGATTATACACCTCTTCCTCATAGATTCTGCTTCTATTTGTAGGTATTGTTAGATTTTTAATAAGCCCAATTCCCATAATTTTATTTTTATCATTATTCATTTCCATAACAAATATATACGACCCTTTATTAATAGTATTAGTAACTTTTGTATCTAGTCCATATATACATCCTTTATGATTTTTTCTAGCCTTCCATTCCAGATTTTCTTGATATGTTTTATTTGTAAATCTAACGGTTCCTATATGGAAGGGTTTATCTTTATACATTGATTGTATAAGGATATTAATAATTGTTATTTAAATCAATTTTTAATTTTATTTGATAATTCAAATAACTTAGTGCTAATATTAGATTTATTGCTATCTTTTAACAATTCCAGTTCGTGAGGGTTTGTGGTATATAAATCAATAATTTTCTCTCTAAAACCAGAATATTCTATATAATAATTATTAGCTATATTTTGGAGTTGTTTATTTTTCTGTTCTAATTCTTTGGGAAATTTTCCTAATGCTCTATAAGACTTGGCGTATTCTTTAGTTTTATTTAAATGCATAAGTAATATAAGTAATGAAGGTAGAAATTTAATGTCTTTATTATCAAGGATGGCTTTTAAATGTCTAGCATTACAACTGAGAAAAGATCCATAAACATCTTCAAATTTTGCTTTAACACGTTTCATTTGTTTAGTTTCATGTAATTTAAGTCTCCTAATTGCTGTATTATCTAGTGCTGCTCTTAGTAAAACGGCTGTATTATGATCATTATGTTTCATCGCGTGTTCAGCCAATGAATAATAAAACAATAAGTTTTTGGAAATTTTGCGTTTTTTATTTAGTTTTCCATCAGTTACTAAAATAAGATATACAAGATTTACAACTGCGTTATTAAAAAAGTTAGGTATATTTTTAATAGATTTATTATCTAAAAACGAGTAAAGACTACGGGTTCCGTCTCTAAATTTTTCTTCGGATTTTTCTAGTTCGACATCAAAGTTAGTAGTAAAAAGTTTATAAAAAAGTCCTCTAATACAATTTTTGGTAAGTTTCTGGGTTTTTTGTGGTATTTCTTCTTCTTCTTCTTCATTTTGTAAACATAAGTTAAATAAAGTCAATCCGTCTTTACTCAGGGCTCTTGTTTTCTTTGTTCTTCTTAGTGCCATGTATTATAAAAAAATTAAATAATTTTTCTTTATGTATTAATCAGGTGTAATATTTAGCTGGTGATATAATTTATAACCTGGTGTAATATAATTTGTTTTATAATCACATGTTTTACACTTATTTATTTCTCCGAAATCATCTACATATACAATTTTTTTGATTCCTAATTTTTTTATGACTTGAGAACAATTAGAACATGGGTGTGAATGTGCTGATTGATACGGAGTTGATGGGCGATGTCTTGCTATGTAAATCGTTAATTTTCTCATTTTTCTTTTAAATTTCTTATTGCTAAACCCACGACCCTTTTAAATTATTTTTGAAGTAATAAGGGAAGAGCTTGTGAATACAAGCTACTTCAGCGTGTCCGGAACATTTAATTTGGTCACCATATTTGGAACGATGATTATTAATATTAATACCTAATATTTTACTACCACGGCAAATAGCAGCCGCAACTCTTGTCTGTTGTGTTGATTCGCTGGCGGCAGCCAACAACCTACCGATTATCTTTTGTTGTGTTTGAGACATATATAGTACTTGGGGGATAAGGTGAGTGTTAAGTTATTTCACCGTATTTTTTATTTCAATTTTCTTCCCTCACGAGAGGTATTTGTGATAATTAGCATTTTTCTTTATTTACAAATAAATATTTGTAAATTTGGATATTTTCAATATAATATAGTGAAAGAAATAACAAAACACCTGTATACGTTACGTAGTGAAAGAATGAATGTGTTTGTATCCATTTTAATTTATAGATTAATCCTTTTTTCGTATATCCGTTATATAAAATTCTTTTTGTTATCCAAGCTATTGAACCTAATATACTAAATCCACTTGAAATTATATATAATGGATCAATCTTTTTACTACTATGACGGATATTACAATCGCTTCTGATAAATGATACATAAATAATGTTAATCGCTAATAAAATGATAAACAAAAAGGGAGCTGTATATACGTCTAATTTTCCAATACTTTTTAATAGGTGTGAATCTATAAAATATGTGTAATGGTAAAGTGAAGATAATACAAATACAATAATCATATATACAAAAAATCCGCTCCAAATATATAAATAGGTCGATTTATCTTGAAAAGATATATTTTTCCAATTATAAATATCCAAAACAATTAAAAGAATTATAATAATAGATGGAATAAGTAATATATTTGTCCAATATAAATTTTTATTTGTTAGTTTTATAACATCTTGAGTAATAGTCATATAATATATATTAATAATTTAATAAAATATGTTAGTGTTTTTTTTTTAGTTCTCTTTTTTATTATAATATTTTTATATATAATCATAATATATATGAAAACAAGAAGGCGAAATAGATCAAGAAGAAATAAAACGCGTAAATTACGTGGAGGTGGAAATAAGTCTAAAAAAGTAAAGGAAATTGTAAAAATATTTCAACAATATCCTAACATATTTCCACGTGGTTACTTTAGATTTTTAACAGGAACTTTAGATAAACACGAAAAGAATGGAACATTAATATACAGAAATGGTGTAGTATTAACTTATACTAAATATAAGGTTTCGGTTAATAAATATAAGTTTAAAATAAAACCAGGAGATATTAAGATTAATCAGCTTGTAAATAAGAATCAAGGTAATGGAAAAGCAAAGAAGCTATTTATGTCTTTCTTGAAGAAACATAAGAAAACCAATTTAATATTAGATGTTCGTTCCAATAATAAGAAAGCAATACGATTTTACAGGAAAAATGGTTTTAAAAAGGTAGATGAAACTAGCTTTGGAAAATCTATGAAAGGTATTATAATGGTGCGTAAGGCAGATTAAAAGAATTCATACCGTTTTTTAGTATTTTGTTCAATATAATTTCTCTCCAAATCATTAATTTGAAAAAAATTATAAATGGATTGAAGAGAAATGATTTCAGGAAAGTTTGGTATATTGGATATATCAGGAATGAACTCAAATATATGTCGTTCTAGATATTTCATTCTATATCTGGTTGACTCAAAAAGTTTCACAAAAAAATTATTGGAGAGAAATTTATAGATTTTTAATAAATCTTGTTTGTCTTTTTTTAAAATAACATAATTATCTCTGTTGGAGATACCAAATAATCCATCAAGGTCAGGATATGGGAAGCCATGCATTTTATGAGCTAATACAATTTTTGGAATTCCACAATAACTACAAGGTATATTGGAAAAATTAACAACTAATTCTGGTTTCAGACTATTAAGTCTACAAGATTTAATATTAGGGTATCCAGTTTTTCCATTTAAACTAGGTCCAATTATAAGACCTTTATAACCAGGTCTCATTGATGTTTTAATAACTTTTATGGAACCATACTTTTCTACATAAGGTTTAAATTTATTTATTATACTTGCGTAACAAAGAGGTATACTACAATTACTATAATAAAATGGTATATATGTTTGGTGTATGTTGTCCCAAAGAAGAGTTTTGTGGGTGGAAGGTTTATTTTGTAATAAAAACATACTAGTAGGAGTTTGAGCATTTCCATGAAAAGCCTTATTCGTTTGGGTATTATCTAGTGTGATAATTTTAAGTATTTCATATTGTTTCATAAATTTATGAAAGAAGTAGTCATTTTTCATCCATATAGAAGGTGTAATAAATGCTAGTAATCCGTTGGGTTTAAGTAATGAGATGGAATGTTTAATGAAGGAACACCATGCATTTTTACCATCAAGTTTTTTTTGTAGTTTTTTATTTGTAGGTGTCTTGCTTGAACCATTAATATTAAATGGAGGATTTCCAATAATACAATCAAACTTTTGATTTAAATCAAGGAAATTCTTAAATGAAATATTATTTTTCTCTCCAAATATTTTTGTTAGAACTTTTTTATGTTGAATATTAATTTCATTTATAAAAATATTATTGCTTATTATATGTTTACTTCTTGAATCATTGTTTGTTATAACACTTGCTAATCCATTATATAATTTTTTATACAGAACCATAGGAAAGTATCCCCTTCCTGAACAAGGGTCAAACCAAGTAATATGGGGATTACTATAATAATTAGGAGGAATAAGATCAAGTATTTTATGTATTAAAGTAAAATCAGTATGAACTTCACCGTAAATGGCTTTATTATTATTAGATACATCAAAAACTTGTTTAAATGTATTTAATTCAAGATGTTGAATAGACATTAATAAATAGTTATAAATAATTATAAGTATTTATACTAATTTTTTGTGTAAAAAATGGGCAATATAGTAATTTTGAAGATAAAGCATAGCATCTTTTAAAAATGAAGCAAGTTGTTTTTTCCTTGTATCATCGATAGTTTCTATACCAAAAATAGTATCTTTGACCCTTAAAGCTTGTTTATGAATATCATCAAACTTATAATTTTGGTTTAAATTAAATAAATCTTCTAATTCTTTCTTAGAGTATTGTAGTACATTTAATTCAAGATTTAAATCAGTCATATATTATATATCTTGATTTTTAAAATATTTATTGAGAGTTTCTATGGTCCAAAATTGTATAGCTACAGCAGGTCCAGTTTTGATATAGGTAGAACCAAGGCCTCTGTAGAAGCCAATAATTCCTTCTGTTTTGAAAATCTTTCTACAGCAATCGAATATACCGTTATATTTGGGAACAGATTTATCAAAACCTTGTAATTGTAGTCTTCGTCTAACAAGGTCGGTAGGATAAGTAATACTAACAGAAAAGGTTCCGGCGAAAGCCCCTGCGAAGAGTTTGCTATCAAATGGTGTATTTTTAATGGTTTTATTAATATAATAATAGGAAGTATATTGTATTCCACTAAATCCACCAAATCCATACATACTCATTTTACATCCTTGATAAAGTTGTTTTGTTGGTATTTTTCTTAATGCGTCAAATATTCCTTTATATTTATTTTTATTAGTTTGGAGAGATAAATAAGTTCTTGTAGTTTCTAATGGATATGTAATCAACATACTTGTAAATCCAGAACAACATCCACTCACAAAATTAAGAATATTATCATTATGAATGTATTTTTCATTTATTTTTTTAGTTTTACGAAATATAGCATAATTAATGGAAAGTTGTGGAAATACTCTAACGCAATTAGTTCCATTACCTTTCCAAAAAAATCGAAGTCCTTCTTTTTTAAAAACATCAGAAAGTGTGGAATTAGGTATAAATCTATTTTGTCTTTGTAATCTATTTAGTTCTATTGGTGCTACTATACTTCTACTAACTATTCCACCAATACCTCCAATAAATAAATCTATAATCATTTTATATTATACATATTATGTCTTAATGTTTATTTATTTTTCCTAAATATTTTTGAAATGCGGGACTTAACCATTGTTTATAACATTCAGGACAACAGAATCCATAATGGTCATTTTGCATGATGGCTCTACTATAGTAATCATCAATAGAATCTACAAAACAAAAGCACCCTGAACAAATCAAATTATCTATAAATTCAATTTTTTTATTTTTTTCCCTTATTTTTTTACTACTACTATCTTGTAGTGGCTTATTTTCGGTTCTCCAGAAACATTCAAAATTAAACCAATTATAAAAATCCATAATATATAATAATAACTATTTAAATTTTAAATAATAATTATAAGTAGATGATAAATGGAGAAGCAGAAATGTGTAAATTTATAAAAAAGAATAGTTATGTAGTAATATTTCCCGACAAACATATAGAATTATATGGAAATTTGAGAAGTTTGGGTAAGGATATAAGTATAGATAGTAGTACAATTTCAAAAAAATTAAGTCGTGGAGAGAATTATTTTATTCCAAAAGGAGGAGAATTTATATTTTATATAACAAAAATCCGTTAATTTATCTTTTATTAACACTTGGAGGCCATGAAGATTCTCTTGTATTTTCGACACTAGAACAATCAGGCAACATTTCAGAAAGAGCATCGGAACAATCTTCTTTAAGATTGTCTTGAAGTGATAATTCGTGGCCATATGAGTCATTACGCGGTATATATTTGAGAGGTACGGGCTTTTCTTTTTTTTCATCCATAAGCATAATAGCCATTGCTGAATAATTATGAAGGTCTATTAATGTATCCCTAATAGATTCACTTTTAACAAGATTAACGCCATTATTTGTTACGTTGGAAAGTCTATTGATTTTATCACCTAATCTAATAATAACTCCAACAGGACCAAAATCAGCAAACGAATCCCCATAATCTTTGTTTTTCTTTTCAAAAAGTTCTGCTGCTTCTAATTGAACTGTTTTTAATTGAGATAATCTATCCATATAAATATATTTATTATATTAGTTTTAAATATATTTATTAATCCTTAATGTTGGAATCTTTTTTCAATACGGCTAATAAAACATGACTAGTTTCAATTATTTTATTGTAAGCACTTGACGTATTTTGAATAGTAATATTCATTTTTTCTAAACTTTTGTTTTTTTTAACCAAAGAAGCTTCAACTTTGGTTTGTTCTTTTTGTAATGTTTGTATTTTAGCTTTTAAATGAGTATTAATAGTTTCATCTCTTTTAATTTTTTTAACTAATTTTTTACGTTTATCTTTTAATGTGGATAGATTATCAACAAATTCATTATTAAATCTATTTAATGACTCTTGTTGAGAATGAGAAGTATTATCTTTATTAGACATATTATATATTATAAAGAGAAAACTTGAAATCCAAAAAAATATAATTAACAAGTATAGCATCTTTTCATACCTCTGAAAATCAATCCCTTTTTACGCGCTAAGTATCTGTTATAGCTGCCGTGTTTAACATCAACGCCATTATCACGGACAGGCATAGAATAAACTCTAGCTTTATTACCTCTTGCGTAACCAGTAATACCTAGAGGAACAGAACTATCTTGATCTCCTGGACCTCCTACGTTGGTATAACTATTATTAGTTCCAGTTTGTATATTTTCACCTAATGTGCTTTTATTAGGTGTATTATTTACCGTAGTTAAGGAACCTTTGGCTAAAATATGCATAGAAGCATATTGTTTAATACGTCTGCTATTAAGTAAGCCTCCATACACAGTTTTTTGTGAATTAGTGGGAATATTACTAACAGAATTAGTTGTAAATTCTGGGATAGTATTTCCAAATTGGGGATATGTTTGGTCTTGATAATTTTCAGGTAGACACTTTTTAGGACACGGATTTCCGTTTATACATGAACCGAATAAATCACCACTCATTTATATATTTATAATATTATTAAAATACTTAATAAAATGATAAATAAATTGATTTAATAATTACTATATAATATTAAGTATCAAATGCATAAATGCGGTAATTGCGGATTAAGTGCGAGAACAAAAAAAAAATTAAAGGAACATGAAATGTTATGTAAATTAGAAATGGGAGATATAGTATTAAACGAAGTTGTTCCAACAGAAAGACAAATATGGGCACTCTTACAGAAACTATCAAGACAAAACGAAATATTGATAAAAAGGATAGAAGAATTAGAACGTGTAACTCATAAAGATATCAAGAAAATTAATATAACAGAATGGTTAAATAAAAATATCAAACTAACACTTACTTATAGTGAATGGTTGGGCGAACTTAATATTACCCAAACACACTTACATCAGATATTTAACGAAACTTGGGAGAAATTCATAGAAGAATTTCTAAAATTAGAATGTAATAATAATAATTTACCAATTAAATGCTTTAATCATAAGAAAAATAACATATATATTTATGATAAAAAATGGAAAAAGGCAACAGAAAAAGACTTGGTAAAAATATTTAATAAATTTCAAAATAAAGTATTGAAGGAAAGTATTAAGTGGGAAAAAGGGTTGAGTTATGATCAAAAATTTGGTAGCGGAAGTATGAGTTTTCTAAAAAAAAATGATAAAATTTTAGTAAGTAATACAAAATTAAAAGAAAAATATCAAAAAGCAATAAAGTTAAATATTATAAAAAATATAAAACAAGATTTGGATAGTAATTTTAAATATCAACTAACTATTTAAAGATTATATATATGGGTATATTAGATGAATAAACAAATTATTTTTATTCGACACGGTTATGCTTTACATAATGATCTATTTTGGAAATTAGGTAATAAGGCATATAGCGATTATGTAGACACTCCCTTGTTGAATAAAGGCTTTTCACAGGCCTACCACTGTAGAGAAATGTTTTTAAAAGAAATAAACCAATTAGGAAGAAAGCCAGATATAGTTTTAGTTTCACCATTAACAAGAACATTACAAACAGCGATGTGTATATTTTCGGATGATATAAAAATAAAAGCATTAGATTGTTTAGTTGAATATCCACAGGGTGGATTTGAAAAATGTAATATAAGAAAGGAAAGAAAAATGTTAGAAACAGTATATCCAAGTGTTGATTTTACACAAATAGAACAAAATATGTTATGGTCACAAGACGAAGAATCTATTGGTGAATTAAACGGTCGTATAAGTAAATTATGGGATTATATTGGTAAAATGAAAGAAAAATTAATAGTAGTAGTTAGTCATAGTTCGTATATAGGACAATTGAAGGATAAAAAAATTGGAGATGAGAAAAATGAATTAAAACATTGTTATCCTTATCTTATGACTGCTGAATATGATGATGAAAAAAATTTTATAAAGGCATATGAACTTACAAATCATAAGTTTGAAGAAATGACTGAGGAGTGAGTAGTGGAATATTAAGTTCTCTTGCTGTTTCAGCCTTATCAGTATCTTCATCTAATGATTTAACCAACACAGCAAATGTTTTTTTACTTACACTACTGCCTAATTTGATACCATAATTATCTAATTTTTCCTTGAAAGCTTCTTTTTCTTTTTTACCAAATCCAGTCATAACAATTCTTTTACCTGTAAGTTTGTGTTGAATTACTTTTTTAGTCTTAATAACTTGTGTTAATTTGTCCTGTCTATTAATAGAAGTTAAGAAGTCAACAAATTGTGGAATGTATGGAACAAACATTTCAGCAGTTTTTGTTTTAAATCCAGGAAGTTTGGAAATTTTTTGAATTTTAATCTCATTATTTTCATTACTAACAAGTATATCTGGATATTCCTTTAAAATGGTAATTAGTCTTTTTTCACCTAATCCACGTGCGAATATATTAGAAGCGCTAGCTAATTTACTAATAGATGCCTTAATAATTTGTTGTTGAATGGAATTATGAATTTTAGTAGCGGATATGGTCTTAAACCCTTTAACTGTTTCTAGGTCTTCGATAGATGCTTTTAGAATCTTAGGGATGGTATCAAACCCCGAATCCATAATTTTCTTTACATTTCCTCTGCCTAATCCAGCAACATCAAGCTTCTTGAAGAAGTCCTCAATAATTTTCATTTGCACGGTGCTATTTTGTGCGGCATCTACTAAAACCAAGTCTTTATGTGTAGCATTCCATTCATAATTATAACTTTCGTGAGGCATTTTTCCTTCACGTGCTGGTTTAATTACTTTTTGAACCTTTGGAATTACGTCTCCACTCCGAATCAATTGAACAACAGCACCAATTCCAATCTTGTTTTTAATAACAAATTCAGCATTATGTAGAGTAGCGAAACGAATTTCAGCACCACCAAGTTCAACAGGTTGAATTTGGACTTTAGGTTTCAAGTAACCATCTTTACTTGGCGACCAAATCACATCAACAACCTTTGATTCAGCTATTTGGTCTCCCAATACCATTTTAAAAGCAAATGAATGTTTTGGATTTCCAGTAATACGTGGATATTTTTTGTTGTCTGTAACAATAATACCATCAATATCATAATCATAATTATCACGCCATTCTTGTAAATATTCACTCAAATTTTCCTTATTTACTTTTTTTAATCCCTTATTAATAACAGTTACACAATTAAGTGCTTTTAAAAGTTTAAATTGGTCACTTGGTTTAAGGTCAGGACTAACTATTTCATAAGCTACAAAATCAATATCACTCCATCTTTCTGGTAAACTTTCCTTGGCGTTAGCTGTTCCAGCAATCATATTTCTTACATTTTTGAAACGGTCACTCCAATTCATATCAAATACTTGTTTTTGCATAAGAAGTTCTCCTCTAATCTCCAAATTTGACTTATCTGGAAGATTTAAATATTTAATTGCGTGTGAAATATCTTGCCCTTTGCGACCATTTCCTCTTGTAAAAAGTGTTGGTTTCCCGGATTTAGTGCTATAACCAGCACTAACTCCATCAACTTTAGCACTAATAACATATTTTCCCTTATATTTTTTGAGCCACGATTTAATATCTTTTTCACTTTTAATTTTATCCATCGACCACATTTCAAATGGAAGGTCCATTTTACGCTTTTCAACGGCGACACTACACATTGAATGTCCTTCCTTAATTGCTTTATTATTTGGATATTTTTCTTCAATATACTCTTTTAGTATATCATATTCTTCATCACTTAATATTGGTTTATTGTTACAATAGTATAATTTATTAGACAATCTAATCATTTCACTTAGTTGCTGTTCTGTAAGTTTTTCAATAAAGGATTGTCCATATTTTTGAAAAGATTTAACATTATTTTTAGTAGACGTAGATCTTGTAGTTTTAAGAGTAATCTTATTTTTAGTATCTGGTTTATCTTCTAAAAGAACAATAGATGAACCATCAATTCTATCTTTTGGTGCTTTATAATCCATACCCAAAAAGTTAAATACATCTATTTCTTCGGGAAAATACTTTTCAAGTTTATTTCCTTTCTTAACTTTATTACCTACTTTTTCCATCTTGTATAAACCGTGTTCATTCATAGAATAACCTAAATCTAACGCTCTTTTTCGCATTAAGGTATTAAATGTTTTATTACCTGTAAAATAGAGAAGTGCGAATGATAATTCCTTGCGTGGGGTAAACATAAAATCAATTCGTCGTGCTGGTTTTCTCCTAATTCGCGAAACACCCAAACTTTTAACATTTCCACGAGACAAAACTTCAATCAGTATTTTCTTTTCAATAAGTGCGTCTAAAAATCTATTGAAAACTTCTACGTCGTCGTCAGGGTCACTAATACAAATATCGATATCACCCGAGTCTGTATTTCCTCTACGATATGAACCGACGATTTGAAATGTGCTACCACTGTTTTTAACCTTTTGGAATATTTTCTTTAGTTCTTTTTCATATTGAATAATTTCTTTACGTGGAATACGTTTCAAAATATCTTCATAATGTTTAAGCCCAATCTTTTGTTTATCATTAAGAAGTTCTTCTTGTTTTTCTCTCAATTCCTTAATAGTAGTTACTTTATGTTTTTTAACAAGTTCTTCTGCCTTTTTAGAACCAATACCATATATTTCAGTAAATATCAACATTGGGTCATTTTTAGCATTTTCTAAGACTTCAAGAGTTCCTGTATCTTTATATTCCTTAAATTTTTTAAGCATTGTAGATCCAATATTGGGTAAATCTGTAATATCATCAAGTTTATGAATCGGTTTTCCATACATTATGATAGAGTCCTTTGCCTTGGAATAGGCACGTGCTCTAAAATGCTTGCCTTTTTTAGTCATAAGACTTTCCAACTTTTCAAGTAGTGTTATAAATTTGGGTGCGTAGTTCATCTTTGATTTTGTATGAGTTATATTTTTAACTTCTTTTTCTAATTCAATTTTATTAAGCGGTAACTTGATTTTTTTTCTAAATTTTTTAATAGTATTTTTTTTTCTTGGTTTTCTATTTTTCATAGTATTACCAGGATGTTTATTGCGTGTATCTTTATTCGTATTATTCATTAGTGCTTTTTTTTTAGTTCTGTTTTTTTTATAACAATAACCATATGTTTTTAAAGTGCCGCGTTTACTTACTGTTGTCGCACATATATCTCCTTTTAGTGTTTTATAACAATTATCATGTGTTTTCCATTTGTATTTAAATGGAATTATACACTTACCTGGTTTAACTTTTTTATTAAATTCTAATTTTCCTTTATTATTGCGTGCGTTACCATACATATTGTCCGTCATATACAATATGTATTTATTTTTCATTAAAATATTTATCTAAAAATTCTTTATCTAATAATTTGTCCAAATATTTGAATTTTACATCTTTTTCACTATCTTTTTTTATTTTTGTGCTCAGTTTAGTTGTTGTATTTCTTGAAATAGAAGGTGTTGGTAATTTATCTAAAATTATATCCATTTTATAAATAATAAATATTATATAAATATAAGATGAATTCAATAATAAGTAAAGGAATGTCTAAAACTGTTATAAATAATCAATTGGTTGAAGATAAGCAATATATTGGAACATATGACGGAAAAAAAGCTAATATATTAATGCGTAATGGAAATGAAGGAATATATATAGGATTAGATGAAAAAGATTTAGCTGGATTATTTAAAAATAGAGAATTTGGAGAGAAAAATACAAAATCTTTGGAAAAAAAGTTAGAGGATACATTGAAAAAAAAAACATAGAACATTAAAAAAATCTTCGTCTCCATCATCAAGAGGGAAAAAAACAAGAAATAAGAGAAAAAAAGTAAAAAAAAGAAAGAAAAAAGGTTTAATAAAAAAAAATAAAAAAAGAAAAACAAAAAGGAGGAAGAAAAATAGAAAAAGCAAGAATACAATAAAGAAAAATAGAAGTTATAAAGATATAATAACTCCATCTGATGATATTTTTGATTAACATTTTGAAAGAATAGCTTTCATTATAATGGAATCTTGTTGAAATAAGTTTCCATTTCTTCGGTCTTTAATATATTTTAAAGCAAATTCCTTTTCCATAAAATTTAAATACTTTCTAGAAGCATAAATTATTTTAAAAACAGTATTATCATAACTAACTGATTCAATATTTACCACTTTCAACCTTTTTACAAATCGTATAAATTCACCTACAAGTTCCATATGTTCTTCAAATATAAAAGTTAAAACACAGTGGTTTCTTATAATTTTCCTATTTTTTCCCATAAATTCATAATTTTTATAAAAATTCTCCAAACGACACATAGCTGCTTTTTCAAGTAGCTTATTTATAGTTTCGTTTAAATTTGTATTTTTAGATAAATTATATGAGAGCTCAATTAAATATGTCATATATGATGGCTAAATATTTTTATTTACATAAAATAAATATCTTTTCATTTTTATACTACATCATTGTAAATAATAATTTATTAATGTTTTAGTCATTTAATTAGTTAACTTAATAGAATAAATTTGGTTAATATATATATAATGTCTAAAAACACAAATTGGAAAAATTTGGGAAGGAAACAAGGAGCCACCATGAAAAATTTTAGAAATATGAAAGCAGACAAAATGATGTATAATGATGGAAAATGGTCAACTGTATATAGCGATGATGATATAAAACGTTTAGCCTATTACAATATTGATTTACCTCATGTGGTTGGTATAGGAACAAATACACCATTTAGTAGATTATCTTTTGGAGATAGTTCAAATAGTGGAGATCATGTATCTGGTAAATTAAATCCTGGAAAATTAGCATCCATAGCGTTACACGAAAAAACTGTACAAGAAGAAGACTTGGATATAAAAAGAGGACAAGAATTTAACGGCATAGGATACGTCAGCAAATTAAGGAGTGTAAGAAGTAATATTATTAATACAGATGCTAATGGAGTAGGTATATTTTCTAATAAATTTATATCAGCTACAGACAGCTCTCAAAAAACAGATAAAGCCATTATGTATATAACTGATGATAAACACGTTCAAATTGGCGGAGTTCCGACAGGATATAAATTAATTGATAGAACTATAAATGGGTCTTTTATTAGTGAAACACAAGAAACCGGTCCAAATATTATATTAGATGTTAGTGGTAGTATACATATTAATGGCTTCATTAATTTTTTAAAAAAAGGAGCCAACTTCCCAACACCAACTCAGGAAAATGATAACCCCGCTAATCAATTAACTTTAGATGTCGAATCTGAACCTCAACAAATAAAATTATGTAATACATCTGACCAGACAAAAACTACTAATAGAGCTGTTCCTGAAGGAGCTATTTTTGTAGGATTTGATAAAGACCCTAATTCTAACACTCTATCGACAGATCCAAGACTTTATATTATGGTGGGAGGTGAACAGAAAAGAATAGCAACAGAAGATGATAAAGAATTTTACGAAGAAAATGATGGCGGATTTAATTTTACCGGTAGTAATGGAATTGAAGGGGGAAGTATCACAACTTATGTATTTAGAAATCCTGACGATAGACCTGGAAATACATTAATAAATACATTTGTTGGTATTACCGGAGATGACTTTGATGGTGTTATTGGTGGGAGAAATTTACCACAAACTTACGACGGTAATACACTTGCTCCAGAAACAAGCGCACTACAAGTATTGGGAAATATATCTGTATTTGATAGTAAATATGGAGGAACAGACCTTAGCCCTCTTAACACTGGTAATCTTGAAAAAGCTAGACAGATTTTAGTAACAGAAATTTATGATAATACATCATTGGAAAATAATCCTGGAAGAGAATTGGGAACCGTTTATACTGATAGACATATTATGATCGGAGGACAGAAATACAGTACAAACAGTACTACTCCAAATCTAACCTTCTCTCATTTTGGTTCAGCCATTGATATATCCGGAGGTATTACAGGAAAGCCAGCTATTAGACTTATTAGTGGTAGTAATAATGGTTCAATTAAAAGTAGTAATCCAAAGGATAGTATAATTATTGGAGATACAGATAAGGATAATTTTAAAACAATGAACAAAGAGTGTATACTGGTTGGTAAAAATGATAAATATGAAAATAATGAAAATACCTTAGTAATGGGTAACACTAATACCGTTAAAAACACCAAAAATTCTTTAATTGTAGGAAATAATCTTGATGTGTCTTTCAATTCTGTAACAGAAGGAGTTGTGGTGCTAGGTGTTGGCGACAACAATCTTGAAGTAAATGGCGATGATCGAATTGTATTTGCTACAAATGATGGAACTAATTCTATGAAAGCATTAACTATTGATCTTAACGGTAATGTTACTATAAAAGGAGACTTAGAAGTAGAAGGCGAACACGTTCATTTAGAAGTTCAGCACTTAGTAGCAAAAGATGCGGAAATTGAGTTAAATGCTGTGCGTGATGGTACAAGTAGTAAAGGTGCTGCCGCTGGGGACGGTGGCGGTTTATGTTTATTTACAACCGAACATACAACTGATAATGTTAAATTTTCATATGATAGCGGAAATAGTAGATGGACTACAAAATATTCTTCTAGTTCAACTGGATTAGCTGCTGCTGATGATAGTTTTAAAGTATTAAATAACGGGGATTTACAAATTAGCAGTGATGGAACAAGTGCTAATAATAAATTTACAGTAGAAGCTTCAAGTGGTCATGTAGATATGAGTGGAAATTTACATATTCATGGAACCGGAGGTATAACATTAGAGAATAATAAGACTATTACAAATACCACAGCTAATACAGTTGTTATTAATGGAGAAGTAGCTGCTGGAACAGACTCTGCTACAGGTGTTTTTAAATCAAATGGAAATCAAGATGTTACTTTACGAACAGGAAATGGAACAAGTGGTTCTATTACTATAACTGATGACGCGAATGGAGATATCACAATAGCACCAAATGGAAGTGGAACCTTAAAAATAAATTCAGATTTTATAATTGATAACACAAACGTCCACACAATAATAGATATAAATGGAGGATATGCTGCTGGTAAAGGTGCTACATTTGATATCTCAAAAAATAATGCCGGCAATCCAGTTACAAATTTAAAAATTACAGGCAAATTAACTGTAGATGGTGATATTGACCCAACTGGACTTGTTTTAGAAGGCACTCCAGGAGATTATAGTAGTTATACTAATAAATTAGTTTTATATAATGACTTGGGAACCTTGAAATATAAAGTTGGTAGCACAGAGAAGGAGATAGCTATTTCTGGTGGTTCAGGAACAATTGGTGGAACAATAGAATTCGCTAATGACCTAAAAATAGCAAGTTCAAAGAATAAAGTAGTATATCAAGAAGAGAATAATAAATCCACACCTTTGGATTTCGGTGCCGCCGGCACTTATTTAAAAACAGGAAGTGCTAATACCGCGCCCACCTTTGCAAAAATTTCTGCCGATGACCTTGATAATGGAACCACAAATAAATTTTTTACCGAGACCCTAGCTCGAGGAGCTATTAGTGTAACAGACAGCGGGGGAGATGGCTCATTGACTTATAATTCTAGTTCAGGTGTGATAACATACACAGGACCGAGCGCTTCAGAGGCAAGAGCACACATTAGTGTAACAGACAGCGGGGGAGATGGCTCATTGGCTTATAATTCTAGTACAGGTGTGATAACATACACAGGACCGAGCGCTTCAGAGGCAAGAGCACACATTAGTGTAACAGACAGCGGGGGAGATGGCTCATTGGCTTATAATTCTAGTTCAGGTGTGATAACATACACAGGGCCGAGCGCTTCAGAGGCAAGAGCACACTTTAGTCCTGGAACAGGTGTAACAATTACAAACGGTCAAATAGGTATAGCTCAAGATATATCTACTAATTCGACTCCTACTTTCAATGGTATAACATTAAATCAAAACGGCCAACAGTCTAGAACTATAAGTGTAGGACAAACGACAGGCGTTGGAGTAGGGACAGAATTGATATTAAAAGCAGGCAAGGGTCTTGCCTCCACGGGTGGGTCAGTTCAAACCGGTGGAAATATCAGTATAGAAGGAGGCGATGCATCAAGTGTTAGTGGTATAACTAATAAAGGTAACGTAAATATTACAGGAACTAATGTGAATATAACAGGAATTTTGAAAGCAGATACTATAGAATCTAAAGGCACCAAATTAAAATTAACAACAGAACAAAATGGTGGTATTTATTTAAATGCACAAGGTGAACAAAACAACAACAACCGATATCCAATATTGATTAACGGTGCGCCATTATTTAAAATGGCTACAACTATACACGGCTTTAATAATCTCGCGACTTCTGATCAGCCTATTTCGGCTAAAAATCTTATAAATGGAAGACTAATTTCAAACTATAACCGGCCTAGCAATGGAACTTTGGGTTTTATGCTTCCTCCCGTCACAGAGATATGTAATTTAATAGATGAATTAGCTGGTGTTAATTCTGCTCGTGATTATTCGTTTAAGTTTATTTGGGATACAACACAAATTTCCAACTCACAATCAGCCCGTCTCAAAGTCCCTGCCTCTGGACAATATTCTTATGTAGGTAGGGGGGGATCCACCGGAAGCGTGGAGATAAATATCCCGAACTACTTTGAACAGTTCGATGACAGAGTCCAGGAGTACACTTGTCTAATAAAAACTTGGACAGCTGGAACACCTGGAGTTGGAAGTATATTAATCATGGAACCAGGGTTTGGAAGTGTAGTAAATGGACAAATTGCGTAAAAAAGTAATAAACGGATGAATTAAATAATAATAAAATTGAATAAAATACTTAATAATAAATTAGTATTATTATTATTAAGATGGAACCACCAACATACCTAGCAAATCTTAACCCTCATCCTAGAGACTCTCACATTTCATTTGATGAGGGTCCGCATATTTACACAATAGACGGAAATAGCGACTTTATGTCTGTTACGACATGGAACCACTCACATTTTCCTCATTTTAATGCGAAAAAGATTATAGCAAAGATGATGAAAGGTAAAAATTGGAATGAAAAGAATAAATATTGGGGAATGACTAGTGAAGAAATCCAAGAATTATGGAGAAAAAATGGGGAAACAGCAAGTAAAGCAGGAACAAAAATGCATTATGATATTGAATGTTTCTATAATGACTGTGAAGTAGAAGTAGAAGAAGATAATGTAGAATGGAGTTATTTTGAAAAATTTGAAAAAGAAATAGGAAGCAAGATGGAACCCTATAGAACAGAGTGGATGGTATGGGACAATGAGTTGAAATTTGCCGGTTCTATAGATATGATATATGAAAATGATGATGGGACTTTGGAAATATATGACTGGAAACGCAGTAAAGGTATTAAATTTGGAAATGATTGGGAGAATGCTACAACAGAATGTATCAAGCACTTGCCTAATTGTAATCATATATTATATAGCTTACAACTGAATACATATAAGGCATTATTGGAAAAGAATTATGGAAAGAAAGTGAAGGGAATGTATTTGGTAGTATTACATCCAAATAATAAAAACAAGACTTATCATAGAATTCCAGTGGATGA
>VMHT01194764.1_pt1 | contig 22176 bp, 22 predicted proteins | sample 4693611 | NCBI WGS metagenome assembly VMHT01 (sample SAMN12280063, study PRJNA550983) | marine metagenome | isolation source: seawater sampled from same location over 5 years 0.02-0.2 micron viral filtrate | place: USA: collected off the coast of southern California halfway between the port... ...
CAAGTTCAGTGAGTGCCGCATCAAGTATTGGCACTGTAACAGTTACGACATCGTAGGTGTATGATGGACGATTTTGATATGTTCGGTGACCAAACTGAAGTTGGTGAGCCGGGCGAACACGATCTTGGACTCGATGATGCGTCCGAAGAGGCGTTTTATGATCCGCCTCCATACGAGCCGCCCCGTAATATTATCAGCCCAGATAGGAGTCCTATCGGGCAGGCTTTTGATACGGTGATGGGATTTATTCCAAATCCAACTACCCTGAAAGGCGCTTTTGACCTAGGCTTAGGTATTTTCAGTGCTGGGACAAGTATTCCAGCGGCGCGATTTGCTAGCGGTGCTAATACGATTTTAAATGCCGCAAGTCGCACGAGCCCTCCCTCTTCATCTTCCACAAAAGGTTTTACAAAACCGGGGCCGCATCCTGATGAGGGTAGGTTTGATATAGCTGGAGCGCCGCCCCCTCCGGGCGCTCTTCCATCTATGCAACCGGAAATGCGAGCCGCGCCGCCAGCTTCCTCTGGCCCGTTGCCATTTGATACAACCATAATTGACTCATACGGAGTCCGTGAACTTGGCCCGGTTAGTTATGCCGCCCACATGGCCAACCGTAACCCCGCTAATCAACTTGCCTCCAATTATACAGGTGGAGAGACAGGAAAAGCTATCGACGACTTTCTTAATAAGGGGGTAGAATTTGTTGGCGACCTTGGAAAAGGTGCTACGGATTTTTTTACAAACCTTGCTAATCCGTTCACGGACAAGTCGCAGAATGCAGCAGGCCCATCGGGCAAAAACTCCCCTTTTGGGCCGCCAACTCAAACTGCGGAGCGAGACCCTAATAAGTATGGCGACCAAGATGGTGACGGGGCACGGGATCGCCTTTACCCCGGTGAAGCGAGCGCTCCGGTTGCGCAGACAGAACTAGCGCCGATTAACCCGGCTGCTTACGAAAATTACTTTATGGGATATGATCCCGATTATGATCCTTATTTAGCTGGCTTTGTGGGGCAGCCAAATCTTTACGGTCGGCGCGAAGTAGTAGCAGAAGGTGGTGGTGGCATTATGAATTTACAGAGACAAGCAAATCAATTAGCCGCTCAGGGGCGTGGTGGGGACACCATGCTTATGCACATGCGCCCTGACGAGGTGGCTGGTCTGGCTTCTCTAGGAGGAGTTACTAGGAACCCGTCTACAGGATTGCCCGAGGGTTTCCTGCTTCCTGCTCTTGGTGCGTTTTTGCCCGGTATGATGGGGTTGGGAACTGGCAGTATTTTGGGAGGTGCTTTAGCTACGGGCTTGGGCGCAGGTGCAGGGCAGGCATTGCAGAGTAAAATGTTGGGAGAGGCAGATCCTCTTAAGAAGGGAATGATGGCGGGCCTCACCGCAGGTCTAGGCAGCGCAGCGCTTGGTGGGTTTGGTCAAATGTTTGGAGGGGAAGTTGGCGGAGCTTCTGGCGCTTTTACCCCCGAAACTACAACTGCATTAAATAGCGCGGGCGGGGATGTTCTTGGCGAGGCTTCAAAAAGAGCACAGATGTTTAACCTTGACCCGACATTTCCTTCCAGAGGGCCACAGCTAAGGAAGGCGGGGGACGCAGCCCGCGAAGCACTGGCGGTTAATCCGGGAATAACGGGCGGAACGCTGGGTGGCTTAGGTGGTATGGCGGCAGACCTTTATGCTATGCACGGCGCTGGAGGCAAGATGCCCGAAAAGGGCACTTCAAGCAAAAGTTTCCGCGAACCGCAGGTGCGTCAGCGCACAGGACTAGCTCAGTCTGGTGACCTAACTTCCTACGGGTTCGGTCCAGAGGGTTTGTTTTTCGGGGAGGGGGTCTATGCGGAAGACGGCGGCAGGCCAGTAAAAAGAATGAGTCCGGGTGGGTTTGCTAGGCCTCTTATGAGCAGGCCCCCTATGGGCAGCGGTTTTCCGTTTCGCTCTCCTTTTGGGGGCCAAAGCGAAGGCGTTCAGGGCAGTGTGTCTGAAGCAACACAGAACTTAGGAGAAGCAGGGAACGCGTTGCAGTCAGCAACTAGACAGGTGCAGGCAGCGCAGGGCACCCTTAATCCCAACCAGCAACGGGGTGGATTTAGGGGCGGTCTGCTTGGGCTTAATCAGCAATATGCCGAATTGTTCGGCGGGGGAGGCAAGAGCGACTTTCTCGACTTAGGAGAAGAGGTGCAGGAGCAAAGGGCTCCTTATGTTCAAATAGCCCGTAGGATGGAGGATGGCGGTATCGCCTCAATGCCACAAGAAGGCGGCGATGCAGTGGCGTTGCAAGTAACACAAGACGCAGTAGAAGCCGTGCGCGGCGAACATCCTGAGCCAGAGATAGCCATTGAATCATTTGTTTCCTACTTCGGCCCGGAAGCGTTTGATAGCCTTCGTCGCCTAGTTATTCAGGAAGAGTCCGCAAGGACTATGGGCAAGGCAGACGGTCTTGTTAATGGCGATGATGGTGGCCGCGATGACGTACAGCGTGGTACTATTGACGGCGATCAAGAGCTTAATATCAGCGGAGGCGAGTACATATTTTCCGCTGACGATGTGGCCTTGATTGGTGATGGGAATACTGAAGCTGGCGCAAGAAGGTTGGATGAGGCGCGAGACAATCTAAGGCGTTCGGCTAGGGGCACGACAGAGCGTCCTGCTTACATGGGTGAGGGCGCTGCTACGGAGATGATGGCAGAGGTAATGGCTACTTGAAGGTATCTATTGTCCCGCCCGAAAGGGTGCATGAGTGCTGGAATGAGGTGGCTCCGCTGCTTCAGCCAGCGGTGGACAGATCCGGGGGAAGGTTCCTCATGGAGGATGTGTACCATTTAGTTGCTACAGGCGAAAACCACTTGTGGGTGGTGTTTGAAGATGGGGTTATTGTGGCGTGCTGCACTACAGCATTTACGGAATATCCACGGAAGAGAATGTTGACAGGACAATTTCTAGGTGGAAGCCAGATGATAGAATGGGTTCCCAAATTAGATGAAGTCTTGCAGCAATGGGGCACAGATCATGGGTGCTCTGGGATTGAGTTGACCGGGCGAAAAGGCTGGCTCCGGGTTTTGGATAAGATAGGTTGGGACATTACGTTCTACATAATGGAGAAAAGCTATGGGCAAAGGTAGCGGCGGTGGGCCTACCCCCACCCCTACGAAAAGCACGGTTACACAGACAAGTCTGCCCGAATATGCGCAGCCTTATTATGAGGATCTATTAGATCGTGGTGTAACAGAGTCAGAAACTGATTATGAAGCCTATGGTGGCCCCCGCATAGCTGGCTTCAACCCAACCCAGCAAGCCGGTTTTGATATGCAAGTAGCCTCTGCTACAGAAGCTCCAACTGGCATGACGGATGCTAGGGACTATTACTCAGGAATTTTAAATAGGTCTTATCCTTCTCGAACTGGAGGAGGGAAACCGGGCCTTGGGGGGGGTTCTCCTTTGCCTCCGGGTCGCTTTATGGAAGCTGTTGCAGGGGAAGCACCGCCATCTGGGGGTGAGCAAATGGATGCCTCTGAAGTTTCTGGCGGTCAGACAGGTCCTCGTGCCTTCCAGGCTCAGAACTACCAGAAGTTTGTTGGGGGGTATGACCCATCAGAGTCCTATAAGGAATACATGGACCCGTACCTAGATGATGTTCTTGGTCGTCAACGAACGAGAGCCGACGAGTTGTTTGCTGAACAGGAACAGCAACGCACAGATCAAAGGATTGCAGCAGGAGGTCGCAGAGGCAGTCGACGTTACGTCCAGCAGGCCTTGGAGCGTGATAAATATGAGCAACGCATGGGTGACCTAGAGGCCAAGCAGAGGTCTCAAGGGTATCTCTCAGCCCAACAACAGGCTAGGGACCAGTTCTTGCGTGATCGGCAGGCTCGTATGGATGCTGCAAAATTGGGTAGCGCCGATAGATTGTCGGAGGCTGGCTATGGTTTACAAGCTGCGGCTGCTGCTGCGGGGATTGATCCGCAGTTATTTGCCTTACAGCAGCAACAAGCTGGTGCACTGCAAGGAGTGGGTGCTGCGGAGCAAAAGATGGATCAATCAAACCTTGATCTTGCTTATCAGGACTTCCTTAACCAGAGGGACTTTGATCGTAGGCAGCTTCAATTCTTGGCTGGCCTACTACAGGGCGTGCCTGTTACCCCTCAATCCGAGGTCTACCAGTATCAAGCCCCCGGATCATTTAGCGGTCAATTGGCTGGCGCTGGTATCGGTGGCCTGGGTCTGTATAACATGCTTTCAGGAAAATAGGGCCATGACAAATATTCTACAGATGCAGGAAATACTGAAGAGTATTCCCGATCAGAGGCTTATGCAGGAAATGCAGGAGCCGACAGGCCGTGCGCCCCAGTATCTGGTGATGACTGAGATCCAGCGCCGCAAGAAAGTTCGTGATGAATACCAAGGGCAGGCACAAGAGCAACAAACTACAGTGGCTGAAGATATAGTGGGAGGGCCTGCTCCTCAACAGCCTCCAATGGCCCCTGCGGGCATGCCTCCACAGATGTCTCAAGGTATGCCGCCACAGATGCAGCCGCCTATGGCTGCGGCTCAACCTCCTATGAACATGGAGGGCGGCGGCGCTTTGTATATGCAAGAGGGATCGAAAGCCTCTCAGTATTTCGGGGCGGTTGATCTAAACCGTTTGGTAAGTTTAGTTGATGCAGAGGCAGGTAATCAGGATCTTGCGGGCAGACGCGCAGTTGCTGCGGTGATCTTAAATAGAACGCTTTCTGATCAGTTCCCTGACACGATTCAGGCTGTGGCTGAACAAAGAACCCCCGGTGGAAGTTACCAGTTTAGTCCTTTGATAAATGTAGGTGGTGATATAGATAAGTTACCAGCGGGATCGTCAGGGACAAGGGCAGCGGTCCTTGAACTAATAGCAGATTTTGACGGTAAGAATCCTGTCGGGGATGCGCTGTATTTTCAGAACCCTGAAATATCAGGGATGATTTTCCCTGCTTTGCGCGATTACTATGATAATGGCAAACGAAACAACAAGCCTTTTCCTGATGGCGTAACCAAGTATGGCGATCATATTTTCTCTGATAGTTACGGCAACGAAGAGACCGTTGCGCTTGAACCCGTGGCATTTAGGGTAGAGGACAATGCGCTTACAAACGTAGATAGGAAGCGCCTTGGTACTGATGAAACGCTGAAGATTACAGGCGCTGGCGAAGAAGTCATAATGGCAGAGTCTGAGCCTGATCCTGTGCCTCCCGCAGCCTTTCGAGGTAGCATTGCAGGAATCCCCCAAAAGATAGAAGAGATAACAGGCGGCTTCAGAGGGCCTTCCTTGGCTGAAACGCTACAGCAAGCTCCGCTCCCTCAAGAACAATTGGTAGGGGGCCTAGATGCGTTCATTCCTCCTGGACGCCGCTTCACTACGAAATCAGGAGCGCAAGTTAAAGCAGAAACCCTTGCTGGTCTTCAGTCTCCAAACGCTAGCCAGCCTGTTGAACTGTATGATGCTGCTGCTCTTGCGGGTTCTGGAGAGGCTGCTCCAGTTGACCCTGTGGCGGCAAGGCTAAGACCTTCTATTGGTGCAGGAACGCAACCTGTTGATACGGGGCAAGCCATAACACCTGGGGTTATGTCTCAACTTGCTGAAGTGCGTGGCGCTTCTCCAGACGCTAACCTTCCTGTGGCAGGGTATGATCCTGGTTTTGTCCCTGAGCCAACATTTGGAGATAGGGTCAGCACTATGCTTGCTAGTGCTGTGCCTCCTCCTACTAAGAAAGGGGAAGAACTTTTTAGTGATCCCAAAAATTATTTAGTAGATCAGTACAAGCGCTTTGCTACGGAGCTTGCCGAAAAAACTAGAGTAGCCCCTCAGTACGAAACAGCAGCCCCCGCCGCCGCCCCCGATCCTAATGTAGACAGTACAGAATTTGCTAGGTTGGGTCGTGAAACTGCACCTATTGATCCTATTCAAGCTCAATCTGCTGGGGCAAACATACCTTCCGCAGGAGCAATGGAAGCGGCGTTTCGTAAGCAGACCCAACGTCCAGAAGTGGCAGCAGGACAACTAGTAGAAGGCACTGATTTAGACGGTGTTACTGAGGCGGCGTCCGCAGCAAGTGGGACAGGCACGCCCGCCGCCGCACCAACCGGCGGCATGGCAGACCTCCTTGCCCAGATACAAGCAGGGCGCGACGATGCCAAGGCCATGGGCCTACTCACTGCTGGTCTTGGGATCATGCAACAAGCAAGCCAGCCGGGAGCTACCTTGTTAAGCTCTATTCCCGGAGCAGCAGCAGGGGTCAAGCAGTACAGTGCGGATAAGGCTAACCTTGCCAAGCAGCAGCTTGCTCTCGCCACCCTTGCCAATCAGCAAAGGGCGACAGAAATAGCGGCGGAAAAAGCAGCTACTGGAACTGACTTCAACCTTGGACGTACTCAGGCTCTGGCGGCCGTCAGGCGTAGTCCTAAGCTTTCTGCCAAATACCTAGATGCAGAAGGTCAGCCTACCCTTGCATTTGAAGAATATGCAGCACAAACATTTAGGAGCGCTTCTCCTTTAATAGAGCAAAGGACGTTACAGACAGAAGCTCTGGCCTACAAAAACTGGCTTGCTGGTCAAGGCAATATTGCACTAAAGACTAGACTGAAAATAAAATCGGACGCGAAGGCGAACAATCAACCAGTGCCAAAAGGTAGTGCTCTTGAGGCTCTAGTAAATGAGGACATCAGGAAACAATACAATAAGTGGCGATCTGGAGTATTGGGCACTAACACAGGCACCAGAACAAAATCTCTATCGGCATATGAAACTAAGCAACCCGCTGGTTGATTGGGAAAGATATCATGGGGTTTGATGTTCTTGGTGCAAGAAATGATGGCTACACAGATGATGAGATAGCTGATTATCTGTCGCAGCAACGCGGGTTTAATATTACGGGCGCTCGTGACGATGGTTATTCTAGCACAGAAATCATTGATTACCTTGTGCCTCCGGTGGCTACACCAGCCCCTGAGGAATCTTCTGAAGAAGGGTTCCTCCCTCAGTTAAAAGGCAGCTTCCTCTCCACGCTCACAGAAGGCAACCCTAGACTAGGCGCAAGGGCTGTTGAGGGCCTTGGTCGTGCGTTTGGCAGCGAGACCATGACGCAATGGGGATCTGAAACAGCTAAAGAGTATGATGAATCTCCTGATAAGTTTGTGCCCCGTGAGCCAGATGCTCTGGAGGCTATCCTATCAGGTGAGCTAGGCCGCATTGGTGATGCTCTTGGGTCTGGATTAGGCCAAGGCTTGGCGTCTCTTGCCGTGCCTGTGGCTACCGCTCTGCCCGGCGCTGCTCTTGGCGCACCTCTTGGGCCGGTGGGCATGGCAGTAGGAGCTAGAGCAGGGGCGGGGCTGGGTTCATTCGCTCTGAACTACGGCGACACCTATGATTACCTGTTAGAGCAAGAGAAAGTAGAAGCCGATCTGGCAGCGAAAGTTGCTGTTGGTCCCGGTGTGATCATGGCTGCGCTAGACATGATTGGTTTGAGCGCTTTATCAGCGCCGTTCCGCAACAAAACGCAGAAGGAAATTTCCCGGTCTATTACTAAGAGGTTCTTACAGCTAGGCAAGCGCGGGTTTACAACGGAGGGCGCAACCGAACTAGCGCAGCAGATTGTACAGGAGTTGACCGGTGAGGGAACTGAGCTTGCGGGTGTGGCGGGAACTGACATTGAGCTTAACCAGCGCATGCGTAATGTTATTAACGCCGGTATTATTGGTAGTCTTACTGGTGGCACTGTTGGCACTATCACTGCTCCCCTGGCTAGACCGACTGATGAATCGGCGGCTCCGGTACTCCCCGATGTTACGGAGGGGCTACCAGAAACATTAGATATAGAGACTGAAACTACCCTTGAGGAAGACACTGCTGATGGGGAGCAGTCCGTTACAGAAGCGGATATGGCTTCTGAGGGTCAACTGGATTTAAATTTTGCATCCGAAGAGGTTGCGCAGGACGAGGTAGAATCTGCGGTTACGCCCCCAGCGAGTGACGAGTTCGTAACTGAACAGGTTGAGGGTGGTGTAGATGAAACAGTCGCTCCCGATTTAGGGCCTATCGACATTGCCGGTGTATCTGATGAAGTCGTGGACGAACAGTTGCGACAAGTTGTTGCAGACCCGTCTCCTGAGGGGCCTGCCGCTCCTGATCTGGGGGAGCTTGATTTAGAAGTTACGGAGCCTGTTTCTCCAGAGTTTCAGGACAGTTCATTAGAAACGATTCCGGTTGCCGCAGGGCAGATGGAACTGTTCCCCTCCTCTACGATTGAGGAGCTTACTGCTTCTGCGCAATCGGCTACTCCGAAGTTGTCTACCCCTGAGCATATTGTAAAAAAAGTAGTTGAGAACTTGAACCGCCGCCTTCAGGCACGCGGTTTGGCCGATGACGTGTCGTTAATTATAACTGATACAATATTCCGGCCTGAGATGGGGGCAAGCCCAGACTCCACACCCAGTGAAGCTAAGTACATCCCTCGTACACAGTCGGCTAAAGGCGCAATAATCTTAGCCCTTGATGCACTCCCCGAATCCACCCTCAGAAAACCCAAAGAGATGGCAACCTATCTTGCCGGTCTTACAGATCACGAGACTGTTCACTCATGGGTGGACATTGGGGTGATAAACGACAACGACATGCAGGCTTTGTCTAAGGCGGCGTCCCTAGCCCCGCACTGGTCTGATCCTAATAAGACAGTGATGGACGTAATAGCAGATGTGTACCCTGATCTTGATGCTGAAGGGCAGATAGAAGAAGCGGCGGCTGAATTATTCAGGGGCCATGCGGCTGGTAACGTAGTTCTCAAGGGACGGCCCCTGTCAATATGGCAACGCATTATGAACTTCTTCAGGAATCTTAAGGGAGGCCTAGCAGAAGCTGACATATACAAGGCGGCTCAGGTTTTCGACAGGGTTGGAATGTCACCTGACTTTGTATCTGTTGCGCCTGCCGCTCCCGCCGATGACTTCGGGGATGATTTGGTCCAGGCCGTGGGTGGTAAGGATAAGTCGTTAGGCGAAGAGTTGCGCGACGACAAGGAAGCTCGCTTATTTCAGGGTGGTCCCAATATGTGGAAACCCGAACCCGGCAAGCCGTTTGGCACGCCTCAACTTAAATTTGTAGGCACTGTTGGGGGGCAAGCATATGGCTGGGGGCTTTATTTCTCTCAAATTCCGGGTGTCGGGCGAGACTTTGCAAAATATTATACAGGAGGTTCAGATAAGCCCGGTCAGTTTCTTGAGCTTGATATCCCAGATGATGCGGTAGCTAAGTTTTTAAATTACAATTTTCCTTTAAGAGAGCAGCCTGAAGTTGTGCAACAGGCAGTCGAGCGCATTTATGATCGCTTCCCGGCTTTAAAAGAAATAATGCGAAGCACCGCCCCAAGCGTTGACGCAGAACAAAACCCAAGAGGCCAAGACCTTTATCGGAGCCTTATACAATTAATATCGGAAGAGCGGGACATTACCCCCTACGGTTCATCCGGGGTTATTAGGACCGATGCGTTTAAAGATGCAAGTTTGGCACTAGGGGAAGCGGGGATACCCGGTCATCAATATAGCCTTGACCCTGAAATGGCCTCAAGGCCAACAGCGAAAGGCCTTGCTGCTCGCCTCATAAATCTTACAGGTAGCGTTGACGCTGCGATTGTAGAGGCGCAAGAACGTATAGCTGATGCAGAGCAACGAGGAGTTGATCTGGCTAATTCAGAGTTTCAAGTGCCTGCTGCTTTGGAAATCCTTCAAGAACAAGGTGACCCTCGCAGGTATAACTACGTGATTTGGGATCAAGATGTTCTGAATCGAGTAGAGGTTAAGGGTGTTAATGATGTGCCGGTCAATCAGGTCGCTGTTAACCTTTCTTCTGCGACAGGGAGTATCCTTGGTCTCAAGGATCTACAGGATCAGGCCAACACTGGAGACATAGAAGCACAAAGACTGCTTCAAGATGTAGCCTCAGACTCTTTATCCTACTTGTTGAGCGGTATTCCTGATGTACGCATACTGCCCACGCCCGCACAAGGTTTGTATGATGGAGATTTAGAGCCTGCAATAGGATTAGATGTAGGTTTTGCAGAAGAAAACAGAAAAGATGTTTTATCTGCGTTAGAAAAATTTGCTGATAATTTTAATCAACAACAGATTCATGTTCGCGGTATTCCCGAAGAAGGGACAGACATTGGGCACGCTTACCCTGATGGCTCCTTTAATACTTCTTCAGTTAGATTTAATTTAGCCCAGCCATTGTCAAGAGCAGAAGTCGAGGAAGTTATATCCAGATCAGGCTTGGCAGGCATGACAGCAACTGATATCTATTTAGACGCTTATTACATAGGGGACCCCAATGACTCAGCCGCCGTCTACCAATTTGAGGAAGGAGTCTACCGAGCCAGACAATCCCTTGCTGAACGCTCACCGTCGCATAGGCGAGAAGTTAAAAGAATATGGGTCTATGGAAATGGGGGATACGGACTCACCAATGACTACTCAGACATACGAGGCCCACTTCGTCCCCCGGAAGCGAACGAGGGGAATCGAACCAGTTGGAGAATAGGTCAGCGCCTACGTGGCCGTCCGTTTATTCCGGTTCCTTCTCAGCAGACCTTAACCCCTGAGCAGCGTGATCTTCAGTCTGAGATAGCTGATGCGTTCGATAATATGCCCCTTAATGATCTGGGCAATCCAGACGTGCGCAGAGCTTATGATGAGCTATCTCGTGAAATTAAAAGTCAGTACCGGGCGCTTCCCATTGAAGTCCGAATGGTGGTTCGAGACGAGAGCGCACCTGTGCAGACATCTATTGAAGATGTGTATCCCAACAGCGATGCTATGCGTAAGGACATATTGGACAACAACAAACTTCGTGTTCTTGCTACAAACTCAGCAGCTTTTGGGCCAGAAGGAGTCTCTTACGACAGCCATCCATTGCTACAAGATAGTGGTTTTGTAGACGCTAACGGGCTTCCCATGCTCGTAAATGATATCTTTAGGGCGGTCCACGATTACTACGCTCATACGATGGCTCCAAATAAGTTTGGCCCGTTGGGCGAAGAAGCTGCATGGCAGAACCACATGAGGATGACCCGAAGCCCGTGGGCTAGATGGGCGCTTACCTCAGAAACAAGGGGCCAGAATAGTTGGTTTAATTTTCATAGACTAGCTGTTGGCTCAAACAAACGAGCAGACTCATTGCCTTTAGTAGAGCGTGAGTTTGCGGAGCAGAAGACAGCGCTACTCCCCATAGAATACACGATGACCGGTGATCCTGTTATTGATGAAGAGATGCTCGACATAGCATCTCCCGATAAGGAAGCGCGGAACTTTGGCGATGGCAAGCCAAGCGTATCTGTAAGGGCAGATGATGGCTCTGTGGTGGCATATACTTATAAAGGGTACACCATAGAAAAAGGTGATGAAGGTTTCCGGGGCATGTGGCGGCTCATCCCCCCCGGAGAAAATAGTGCCAGTGATATTGCGCCGACAAGACGCGAGCTTATGGCAGCAGTGGATGCTCTAGAAGAAGAGACACGGCGCTCTGAACCAGAAGCTACATCAGATAAGGAAGCGCGGCGCTTTGTTGACTTGCCCAAGGAAGCGCAGCGACTAGTCAGGACCACAGATGCTAACGGTAAGCAGACCGCTAGGTTCGGAACGATCCAGTACAAAGGGAACAATGTCCCTGTAGTTCTGCACATGGGTACACCAGAAGACTCTGGTATGCGCCATGCGGATAAACATCTTCTTAATTTTGAGACGTTCACTCCATATGAGTCTGTTCCCATAGCGTTGAAGTCTTTGATGACGGCATCGTTTAACCCTGAGCGGCAAGCTCCCCGTAAGTCTCCTGCCCTTACATTTACAGAGGGCGGCGGTAGAAACCAAGCAGGCAAGTTTACCATTGAATGGCAGGACCCAGCCTCTCGTTTCCCCGTGAAGGCTGCGTTTACATTACTGGAGCCAAACACAATTAGCGGGGTAGAGGTTCCTGTCTTTGCAATGGATACCATCTTTGTTGATACGGGCAGAGAAACTCCCGCTTATCAGGCAGCGGAAAGGACGATCAGACGGGAAGGCGTGATAGAGCTAGATAAGATCTCGCGCCCCGGCAAAGAGGCTGTGCTAGATGCAGTCGCTAACTTCAAGCAGAGAGCAAAGAAAGAGAAGTTTGCTAGGCCCATATCGCAAGAGTTCTCTCTCAAGTCCAAGCCCACTGACATGGGTATCGACATGCCCTCAGGCATGGTCGCGCCTCAGCAGCATGAAACCTTGGGCGAAAAGGTTCTCACTAATCTTGGCATGGTTGGTGGCAGTCCTTTAGATAGCTTCGGAGATTTCTTCAAGTGGTTCCGAAGAGTGTTCGTGGATATGTGGGACCCGATCCGTCGCATGGACGTTGGCCTGTCAGAACGGGACGCAAAGAACCAGAACTTTTTAAGCGCGTCCAGTTCAGCATGGGCGGCTATGCGTAGAGCACGTAGGGCGACTGCTATTACAGCATACTCCCTATCAAAAGGAGTGCCGACTTACCGTGATGGCTCTACCTCGGTGAAGGATATACCGGAGGACGCCCTACAAACTAACATAGATGGAACAACGGAACGCAGCCGCATCGCCGGGACATCTACAGGATTTATTCCTATCATTGAGCCATTGAGAAATGGCAATCGGTTTGATCCATTTCACCTGTATGCGATAGCTCGTAGGGCGGCACGTCTTATTCGTGAGGGGCGGGAGCGTCTTCTTACTCAAGATCAGATTGCACAGTACCTTGCCATGGGGAACAGCCGTGCTGAGATAGCGCAGATCATGGACATATCAGAGGCTGAGGTGGACACTCTCTTGGCTGGGCGTGACATCAAATTTAATGATGACTTCTCTGATATCTTTCAAGATTACCAAGTATGGAACGGTTACTTCGTAGATTTCTTGGTAGACACAGGGGTTCTCACTAGAGAGAAGGCCGACATATGGAAAGAGTCTGCTGATTATATTCCGTTCTATCGCCAGCTTGATAAAGATTATGGTGGCGAGGCCATGACCGGTGAGAATCCTATGTTCAAGGGATTAATGGCAAGCGCCCCTCCTCCTGAACTAAAAGGGAAAGGAATGATATGGTCGATCATAGCAAAGGATGCGCAGGGCAATGAGACAATGTTGCCCACTACGTTTGGTCAATCTGAAAAGAATGTAGCTGAGGCATATGCGCAGAAGTACAAAGATGAAACGGGGATGGACGCAAGAATAGTTCGCAAGGGGATGCCCCTTGGTGGATTCTTAGATACTATAACAGAGAACGCTTTATCTGCTGTTCAGACGGGAATGATGAACGTCGCTATGCAGCGGACAATGCGCAACCTTGTTCTTACAGATCCTCAGACAACCGTGAAGACAAAGCCAGGGACGCCGGGTTCAGTTACATTCCACGTCAAGGGTGAGCCAATAACGCTATACGTGGGTGATCGTGCGCTTTACTCATCTCTTCATAACTACCTTGACAATCAACGGATTGATCCGTTCGTTAATTTCTTAGGGATGCCTGCTCGTTTCTTGAGAGAGATGATCACCCGATCACCTGACTTCATGGCGGCGAACATGCTAAGGGATTCGCTGTCTGCATGGGTAACCAGTGGTCGTGACACTAAGGCTTTAATAGGAACTATTGGTGGGTTCTCTCAAGCTCTGCGTGGCAGTGCCTCTGCTGATGCACTGGCTGCGGCGGGCCTGATGACCGGGTTTGATTTTGGTGGAGACCCCACCAAGATGACTCAATTTATAGACAAAGAGTTGCTTAAATATAAGTACCCGTCAGCAGCGGGGCGGTTTGCACGCAATCCACTGAAGGCTTTGTGGGACGCAACAGGTACAGCTTCCCGTGCTTCGGATGCAGCCACTCGTATCGCTGTATATGAGAGGGTCCTTAAAGACACAGGCGATGAAGCGCAGGCTATCTTTGAGGCCGAGGAGGTTATTAACTTCTCAGCGCGAGGTAGTTCAGCATTGATAAAGAACCTTGCGATAGTGGTTCCATTCTTGAACGCCCGTATCCAAGGCTTGGATGTTTTGTACCGTTCTTCGATGGGGGCCAAAGGGTTTGCGGCGAGGCCTGAGTCCGACATTGTAAAGAGAAGGTTTATGTTCAGAGCCATGCTGGTTGCCGCGAGTAGCGCAGCGTACTGGGCCATGGTCCACGATGATGAGGAATACATAAACCAAAACCCAGAGATCAAAGATAACTACTGGATAATTCCGTCGGCGTGGATACCCGGTTATGACGGACCACCCCTCAAGTTTCCGATACCGTTTGAGGTAGGGTTCTTGTTCAAGACCATACCTGAAAGGGTCATGGCCTTGTACTTCGGCAAAGACGTGCCTCGTGATATTGCGCAGACGTTGCGGAGAGGTCTGGTAAATACGTTTGAATTTAATCCAATCCCTCAGGCAGTGATGCCTCCGCTTGAAGCCATAGCCAATTACAGTTTCTTTACTGGGCGCGAGATTGAAGGACAGTATCTCAAGGGCCTTGAGCCGGGGTACCGTTATAACAGCCGCACTTCGGCGCTAGCTATAAAGTTGGGTGAAGACTTTAACTACTCTCCCGTAAAGATTGACCACATGATTAGAGGGTACGGTGGCACCTTAGGCACAGTGGTTATCGACACAGTAGACCAAGTGATGAGAGAGACGGCAGCTAGTTTAGGAGAGCGCCCCTCCAAACAGCTTAGTGAATACCCATTTGTGAAGAGATTTTTAGCAAAGCCAGATGCGCGAGGCCTTGTCACACAGTTTTACGAGTTGCGGAAAGCAGTCAATCAAGCCGTCAAGACATCTGATATGCTGGAGAAAGGTGATCTTACCTTAGAAGAAAGCGTGGAGTTTTCAGATAAGAGAGCAAGGTTGCTGGCAATAGAGGACGATGTAAAAGAAATATCTGGCGTACTTTCTAGCCTGAGAGATGAACGCAAGCGTGTTATGCAAGCGGACATAAGCCCAGAAGAAAAACGGGAAGAGATTGACAGGATCACAGCCATGGAGCTTATGGCTGTTGAGTCTATCCCGGAACTAAGGCAAGAGGCGTTTCGATAGGAACGCTCCCCCACAATAGGAGATAGGTATGTTAAGTTTGCTCGGGTCCCTATTGGGATTTGGTACTTCTTTCCTGCCGAAGGTCATGGATTTCTTCCAAGACCGGTCAGATAAGAAGCATGAACTAGCGGTAATGGAAGTTCAAATACGTCAGCAGAAAGAACTAGCTGATCAAAAGTTGGAGATGGTCAATGTGGAAGCAGATGTACGAGAGATGGAATCTCTTCACAAGTCTATGCAGCCTACGGGCGTGGCGTTTATCGACGGCCTTCGTGGTTCTGTTCGTCCTGTTATCACTTATGCTTTCTTCGGGCTGTTCATTTTTGTTGAAGTATCCGCTTATCTCGCACTCACTTCCCAAGGAGTATCTGGATTGGACGCGGCCAACGCTGTCTGGTCTGAAGAAACCTCAGCACTGTTTGCCGCCGTCATTAGTTTCTGGTTCGGCGGACGCGCCATCTCCCGTGCCAGAAAATGAGGATCAATGCGCGAGGGATGCAGATAATAAAGCTCTTTGAAGGCTTTCGCTCTGAGCCGTATCTGTGTTCCGCGATGGTTGCCACCATTGGGTTTGGTTCTACTTGGTCCTTTGATGGCAGTCGTGTCACCTTATCTCACCCGTCGATTGATGAGGCAGAGGCCGAGGAGCTACTTCTACGAGAGGTCCGTAAGTGCGAGAAGGCGGTAGATCGGCTGATCAAAGTCGAATTAAATCGCAATGAACACTCTGCTCTCCAGAGCTTCGTATATAATTTAGGCAGCGGTCGGCTACAGTCTAGTACCTTAAGATCCCTCTTGAACAGGAATGCTCCTAGAGAAAGAATTGCAGATGAGTTCCCTAAGTGGCGAAGAGCCGGGGGCAAAATATTACAGGGCCTAGTCAGAAGACGGGCGGCAGAGAGAGCTTTGTTTCTGTACGAAGGAGACTGATATGGAAGTGGATGCGAGGCTAGGCATACAGGCGGCGATCATGTTAGCCACAATTGCTGGGGGGTATGCGGTTGTTAAGGCCCAACTACAGCGTGTCATCTCTGATCTGGTTGATCACATAAAGAAGTTTGAGAAACATAAGTCAGCGTTCGATGCCCGACTTGATGATGCGGAGTCCCAGAGAAGTGTGTTCGCTAGTCAGATATCCACGCTTATTGATATCAATAGTGTGTCTGCTTTGGAGCGGCGCAACAGGGAGATGGCTACGTTGCAGGCGGAAGTTAAAGTGTTGCAGGCTCAGATCCAGCACCTAAATGATATACACAATTCAAAGCATCCAGAGACAAGCAAGTAGGAGACTCGCATGGACACAATACTAAAGTGGTGGGAGAACACCTTCGGCGGCAACAATGCAATATGGAATATAGACTATGGTAAAATCATTATCATTGCTCTGCTTGTGTATCATATTTTCTTTCAGTCCTAGTAGTGCAGTAGCTACAGAGAAGGTGTTTGCTGGCTGGATACTTCATATGTTCATTAGCGGACAACTCAAGGAGTACACCCCACGAGGTGGGATGACTGAGTGCCTGAAGGTAAAGCGGAAGATTCTGCGTAGTCAGGGCCATTCGGTTGGCACCCGTTGGGAATGTGCCAGGGGTAAACTTGTTCTCCGTGAATACTCAGCAGGGAAGGACGGAAACAAGTGGTTGCCCGTGGAGCACTTGGGTAAGTAGTTATGGCTGAAGAGCGGGGCAGGAGAGACAGCGACCAGCTAAAGATAAGCGATAGCTCTGCCATCTCTATGCCTGTTCGCAATCTTCTGTCGATTGTCGCTGCTGTATCTGTCGGGGTGTGGGCTTTCTTCGGAGTGCAAGAGCGCTTGAATAAGCTGGAAACTTTCGAGCAGCTTATCCGTAAGGATCTTGAGACAGGCTTGAAGGAACTGAAGACAGAGCTAGGAAAGAACAGTGAGTTCCGTATCAAGTGGCCTCGTGGGGAGCTGGGTCAGGCCTCTGCTGATCAGGAGCAGTACCTGTTAATAGAGCATCTGAGCGGTCAGGTAGAGAAGATACAAACGCGCATTGAAGAGGGCATGAGTAACGGCGTCAACATCAAGCGACTACAAGAAGACGTTAAGACGTTAAGAACTGATGTGGAAACATTAAAGGATAAGCAGCGTGGCCTGTTAAGCAGCGGGACAGGAGGCTAGCATGGACCCCATCACAATAGCAGCCGCCATTGCAGCCACCAAAACGCTAGTGAAATCGGCACGGGGTGTCCAAGAGATTGCGCACGGTATTGACGGACTGTTCCATGCCAAAGAGGCGCATGAGAAAAATAAAGACCACGAAGCTGGTAGCTCAATCGGCAAAAAGAATAAATCAATTCTTCAAAAGCGCGCTAAGGATGACGGCTCCGAAACTTCTATGTCTGCCAGTGCCGCAGCCATCATCGAACGCAAGCAATTGGATCAGCAGCTTGAGGACCTCAAGACCGAAATCAATCGTAAATGGCCGAGCGCTCCTAACGAGCCGACGACTTGGGATCTTATCCTAAAGGAACGTGAAAAGCGGGTTGCCGAAAAGAAAGAGCGCGAGAGGCTCGAAAAGATTGAGGCTGAGGAACGTGCGGAACGGCGTAAGAAACTTTTGCTTGAGCTTGCCAAAGGTTTAATCGTTGCGGCGATTGCAGGTGGTATTGGTACGTTCCTCTATTGGGCTGCACAGAGAGGTGGCAGTGCCTAGCTGTCCAACTCTATTAGCCCCACACCACCACACTCTATACATATGACCTCGAACTCTTCAATGGAGGGGAAGGCAAACCTATCGCCTGTGTGTGTTAGCCGAGTGGCTTCCACTATGACGTGGCCTTCTCCCTCACAATTGGTGCAAGTCCTCATCCGTGACTCTTCTTCTCTGGTCATTATTTCTATTTTCCCCTTAAGGAGTTTATTCTCAAGATCTATTCCTATGGAATTATTCCCTTGGCTCCTGTTTCCCTCCTGTTAGTGGATTCTCATCTGTTACCACACGCCCTCCATTAAAACCGTATGGCATAGCACTTTGTTTCTCTTTGAATACAAATAAGTGATATTGATTAGCGGCATCAACGACTCTACTTTCTCGCGGATACAGCATAAATCCTTCGTTTTCCTCTCCAACTAATTCATTCTTTATTTGCTGGAGATCTCTCCATGACCAAATAGGCTGTTGGTCAATCCGTTTAATTGAAAGATACCATGCGTCAGGGGCTTGTGTGTTAAGAAGCATATTTGATTTATCTGCATCTTTCTTAAAAACCAGATAAACATCGTTTTCCCATACTTCAGCACCGGTATCATATGCTTGTTGTTTTTTAACTTCCGCGTAAGACAAATTAAAACCTGCTTCTTTCAATTCTCTTTGGCGTTTCTGCAAAGCTTTTCTTTTAGGAGTTTCGGTGTGCCGAATGAATTTAAACTTTTCCATACTCAAAGCGTTTCCTTCCGCAGTCTTTCTGCGTCCAGTTCTTTATACCCCTCTTTGGCTGCGTCTCCGCTGCGCCTAGAATTTGTTCGCTGCTTGTAAAGCTGCAACATTTCGTTGGCCTCACCTACGGGGTAGGTCAACAGGACATACACGCGAAAGAAAGTATTGTGAGGAAGTATCTCCATCTCTTTCACGCTGTACCCTGCCACGTTGACCTCGCGCATGATGTTCTTGGTCACGCGCTCCGTGTCCTGCAACGTAGGCGGGGCCATGCCCTTCCCAGTTTCCGTGACGTAGTTCTTCACCTGAGAACTCAGCCGCCCTTCAATGCGGTCAGCCAGTGTACGCTTGGCGTTCAAGATGCTCTTGTCGATTGCCAGTTGCAGATCGGGGGATGTCCCGCTACCTACTGAGTGGATAGCGTTCTCCGATTGGGGCAGTTCAGTGAACCAATCAGGTAGCTCCTCAATGGTATTCGATATCATCTCCCGTCGCTGCTCTCGCTTCTCTTCCTGTTTCTTGAGGAAGGCTTCTGGAGATCCAGGCTTTGGTGTTGAGCACCCCCCCAAGATCGCAATCAAACATGCGGTTCCAATCCATCTTCTCATCCCTGTTGCTCCTCATCTGATTTTCCAAACTGCAAGTGGTGTGCTATCTCTAGCAATTTCCGAATGTTCTCTAGGTGGTTCTTCTCAAACTTAGATCCTCTTGCAAGGATCGCGTACCTGACGCCCTCAACAAATCTTTGTGCATCTTCAACGGGAAGGCTGCACCATCTCTCATGGAAGTCACTCATTGCCGTGCCTCCTCGTCATCCCTTTCGAGCGCCTTGTTTGCCAGCATGGCATAGAACTCCACGCCCTCGCTAACAGCCGCAATGTCCCGTATCTCTGTCAACGCCTCGCGCAAGGCGGCAACGCGCCGCAATGCTGGACCTGATTCTTTCACAGCAAACCTCCTGTTAAATGCTTCCATGAACTCGTGATAGATGTTGCTCATATCGCTTTCTTTATCTAACTAAGCGGTATGCCTTCCTCACATAACGCTTTTGGTTGTTCGGTATCTCCATCAGCTTCAAGTTAAAGTCTTCGATGGAGTATTCCTCTAGCAGCGCTAGCTTCTGTGGCGTCGTGAGGACGTGGATCACTTCCTCTATCTCATTCCCTGACAAGTCGGCAGGAAACCTAGCTACTATGGAATACTTGTCTCCGATTGGGATTGGAGTTCTCCCTGTGATCTTACTATCTAGGTCAAACTCATTCGGAAAGATCAGCGTTAGTTTGTTCTCGTGATCCTCCAATAGAATGTTCACAAACATTTCTTTTGTCGGGTCCACGGTGATGACCAGCGGATCGCCATCCCGAAGCAAGGGATTGGATAAGTCCACCCGCACGTCGAAGTTCGGATCGGATGGCTCTGATCTTGAGGTGACCCGTGCTTCCAGTATCACCCTGCACACCCTCTGATCCTGTAGGTTCTCCGTCACTCTTACTGTCCGGTCCCGAATGCCACTGATGAGACCGTCCAACATCGACCAAGTGAAGGTGTGGATCGGGCAGTTGACTGTATCCCCCTTCTCCTTACACGACATGAATGTATCTGATGAGACGTACTCCCCACTAAATGACTGGATAGCATTGAGCTTTGCTCTGCTCTCTGCCTTACGACAGGCTTCCGCTTCTGTGATCTCAGAATGAATCACGTAGTCACCTTTGCCGTAGACCCATTCATCAAAGACCATGGGCTGCGCATCTGGTGTGTTGAGATCCAACACCAGACGCAACAGCCCTATCCCAACGCTCAAATATTCCATGGTAACTCCATCTGAGCCGGTGGCTTAATGAAGTATTTAGCCACGGTCTTGCCTTTCCCGGTGGCGTGGGGCTTGGTCTCGACCTCAATGCCCTTGGCGCGAATGTCTGCAATCCGAGCCGCCAGCCTGAGGCACCCAAAATTATTGAGTGCCTCAAGTGGTGTGATGGTGTGTCCTGCATTTAACCACTCAAGAATGTCAGATGTTTGGCTCATCATCCTCTCCCGCGAACGCTTGATGATTAATCACAAAGTCTTCAATGACCTGTCGAAACAGGGTTGCTGACGTGACGTTCTGACTTGCCGATAGAAGGCGCATGGCCTCCAGAAGATTGTTGGGCATCAGTACGCTGTATTTTGTGAACTCACCCTTGAGTTTCGCGGGACGGTTCAACAGACTGTTTGAGTCACTCATTGCTATTCCTTTCGTAGGCTTCACGGATTTGTTTGAACTTTCTCTGAGCCGACTTGTTCTCTTTCAGTTCAGATAACGAGCCGACATTGAGAGCGAACCGCAAACGATCTCGTGTTTGCTCCTCCTCGCTCTCGTCTGGGGTGGGGAGGGGCGCATCGTTGGCCTCCCCCCATGCGCTCATATAGAATTGGAACGCTGGTTCGCGGCAGACAATTGACGCCGCCGCCACGAGGTTGACCTCCTTAGGTGCAACCGGTTCATCATGGTCATCTAGTTCGACCATCGCTACGCCGAAGCGTGTCGCAGTTGTGTGGGAGAGTAGCCCCACAGGTACGTCATTGGGATGGATCAGCAGCTTGATCACCACCCCGCTCTGCGCCTTCATGTTATTCACCACGCTATGAAGCTGCGCTTCAAAGCTGAATGTGGCATCACGAATCTCTGTCATCATTCCACTCCTTCCAGCATTTCTCAGCCCACTGAATTGGGTTGCGGTCCACGATCTCCCAGTATTTCTTCTCGTCACCCTTCATGTGGAGCATGTGGTGACAAGACCGACAGAGCGGAACTACCCAGTTGTCTCCGACTTTCTTACCCATCGCATTGGGTTCGGCGTAAGTGACGTGATGAGCGTCACCACACCACGGCGTTCTGCACGCCAGACATGGCAGTTGGCGAACGTGGGCAAGGTACTTCTTGTCACGCACCCGCTGCCGCTTGAAGTTAGAGATCATCGAAATCAATAATCTCAGAGGACTGCTCCTCAACAACCGGCGCAGGAGCCGCAGCAGGAGCCTCCCCACGGCGCGGAGGATACTGAGTGCCGCCTCCACCGCCCTGTTCTTTAACCTTATTAATTTTGATCTGAACATATTCAGTTCCGTTCTTGGTGCGCTTGACCTCGCCGTTCATAAACAGGGTGACGTTCTCCCCGGTTGCGTTATAAGCCGCAACCAGTGTGTCGATGTCCTCCTTACGAAAGCTGATGTCACCGGACCAAGCCTTCCACGACTCATGCTTGCCGCCACGGTTGTCGAAAAGATTTCCAATCGCCATTAGTTATTCTCCTTGCTGAGATCAGCTTTTCGCTGACTGATCTGTGTGATGTGAATGTGCTTCTTCAGTTCTGCACTATGTGAGTTCGCGATTGACTTGAAGAGAACCACGTTCTCCGTCGTGAACTTCTGCAATGACTCAAGATCCAAGGTCTTGAGGATAGCCTGGAAGTGTTTGTTCACGTAGGCTTCTTGATCTGTCAGGGAACAATCCCCAGGGAACACGAACTTCAGCGTGTCAACATCATCGAACCCATGGATGAGGTTGGCATCGCCGTCATAAACATTTTCATATCCATCGGTTTCGCTGACAGTTTCGAGTGTCGCGCCAAGCTCTTCTTCCACAGCCTTGACCACGGGGTTCTCCTTGGCTTGCTCCACCACCGACTTAGCTTTTGGTTTGGGC
>VMHT01181807.1_pt1 | contig 22161 bp, 20 predicted proteins | sample 4693611 | NCBI WGS metagenome assembly VMHT01 (sample SAMN12280063, study PRJNA550983) | marine metagenome | isolation source: seawater sampled from same location over 5 years 0.02-0.2 micron viral filtrate | place: USA: collected off the coast of southern California halfway between the port... ...
AAATTTCCATCTGTTTATTTTTTAGCGCGAAGCTCAATTAAAGATATCAATTTTTAGTAGAATTTTCAAACGGAACCCTGTTGGTAATACTTCTTCCCAGAGTCACCTCATCTGCATACTCCAGCTCGTCTCCTACCGAAATTCCTCTTGCTATGGTTGAAGTTTTAATACCGGTACCTTCCAATTGCCTGTAAATATAAAAATTAGTAGTATCGCCTTCCAAAGTGCTGCTTAGGGCAAAAATGATTTCCTCCACTTTTCCTGCCTGCACTTTTTCTATTAAAGGTTTAATACTTAGTTGCGAAGGGCCAATACCATCCATAGGACTTATTTTACCGCCAAGCACATGATAATGCCCACGGTATTGATCGGTGTTTTCAATAGCCATTACATCACGAATATCCTCTACCACGCAAACAATTTCTGAATTTCTGGAAGGATTGGCGCAAATGGCACAAAAATCTGTATCGCTAATATTGTAGCAGTTTTTACAAAGTTTTATTTCGGTTCTTAGTTTAGTAAGTGCATCAGCCAATTGTTTGGTCTGCGATTCTGGCTGTTTTAGCATATGCAACACCAGCCTTAAAGCGGTACGCTTACCAATGCCGGGAAGCTGAGACATTTCATCTACGGCCTGTTCCAATAGTTTTGAAGAAAAATCCATACTGCGAATTTATGATTTTTACTCGATAATTGAGATTTAAATGTGCTTCCCTGCCGGGATTGCAAAATAACTTCCAGACCCACATACTTTGAGCCTATCTGCAGGTTCTTGCTCGTTCATTTTAAGTAAGGTGTAAAAGTTTCAGCTTAATTTGTAAATTCGCCACTTCACAAAATCATCGCTATGCAGCCCTACCAGATTTTAATTCTAATCGCCGCCTATTTCGGACTTTTATTTTTGGTTTCTTTCTTTTCCAGCAGAGCGGGTAGTAATGCCGAATTTTTTCGTGCTAACCGGGAGTCACCCTGGTATATTGTGGCTTTTGGGATGATTGGCGCTTCGCTTAGCGGGGTTACTTTTATTTCGTTACCGGGCACGGTAGCTACAGATAGTTTTAGTTATTTTCAGGTAGTATTGGGCTATACCGTGGGTTATGCAGTGATAGGGCTTATTCTGTTGCCACTCTATTACAGGTTAAACCTTACTTCTATTTATTCTTACCTGGAATCCCGCTTCGGTAAATATTCCTATAAAACCGGGGCTTCATTTTTCTTGCTTTCCAGGATTGTAGGTTCTAGTTTTAGGTTGTTTTTAGTCGCAAATGTGCTGCAGCTTATTCTTTTTGATGAACTGGGAGTTCCATATTACGTTACCGTTTCGGCAACTATATTTCTTATTTGGTTATACACTTTTAGAAGCGGAATTAAAACTGTGGTCTGGACAGATACCCTGCAAACATTTTTTATGTTGCTGTCGCTTGGAGTAACGTTAATCGTGGTTTCAGATGAATTAGGACTTACAGCGGGTGGAATGATCAATCATTTGTCGGAAAGCGGACTTACAAAAATCTTCTTTTTTGATGACTGGAAAAGCAGTGATCACTTTATAAAACAATTTTTAAGCGGTGCATTTATTGCCATTGTAATGACGGGCCTTGACCAGGATATGATGCAGAAAAACCTCACCTGTCGAAACCTGAAAGAAGCTCAAAAAAATATGTTTTCTTTTACCATTGTGCTTACCGTGGTAAATATGATGTTTCTTATTCTGGGGGTGCTGCTTACTCAATACGCCGACCTAAGCGGAATAGATGCCATTAAAGATGAACTTTTTCCTGCTATTGCAACCGGTGGCGAATTAGGAATTGGCGTGGCTATTCTTTTTATCCTGGGACTTATCGCCGCAGCATATTCCAGTGCCGATGGCACTTTAACCGCGCTTACCACATCTTTTAGTATTGATATTTTAAATATCGAAAAACGCTATGAGGAGGCAAAACAAATGAAAATCAGGAAACAAATTCACATTACGATTTCAATCTTATTTATTGCAGTAATGCTGATTTTCAAATATGCGATAGCCGATAAAAGTGTGATCAATAAACTGTTTGAATTTGCCGGTTATACCTACGGGCCTTTGCTTGGGCTCTATACGCTTGGTTTGTTTACCAGCATAAAAGTGAAAGATAAGCTTGTACCTATAGTAGCGATTTTGGCACCAATTTTATCCTATATAATTAGTATGAACAGCCTGGTGTGGTTTGGCTTTGAATTTGGCTTCTTTATTTTAATTCTAAATGGTTTTCTCACCCTGTTGGGATTAATATTGATTCGTTCCAAGCATAATTAAAGTACAGGCTACTTCAATTTCAATATTATTTTTTCTAAGTATTTCGTAAAATTCCTGGTTTTCGGTTCCCGGATTAAAGATTACCCGCTGTGGATTTAAAGAAACTATATAATCGTAGTATTCCTCCTGTCGCGGCGGGCCAAGATAAAGTGTTATCGTATCTATATCCTGAAACGGGATTTTCTCGGTTTCAATTTTCACTCCTTCCACTTCTCCTTTGCGCAATCCAATAGCCACCGTAGGTTGATTATACCTAACCAATCTCTTTATGGCAATATTTGAATATCTCGCCGAATTTAATGAGGCGCCAAGAACTAATGTTTTCTTCTCCATATTACAAAGCTAAGGCTTAGGCCCAAGTGTAACAAATATACTTTAGCAGAGTCTTTTGTATAGATATGCTTGCTGGAATATAGATGTGATGGTTAGTAAACCGGCAACTTATCTTTATGCCGTCTGGGAGTTATGGTTCAGCTAAACTAGTATCAATTTCTAAGTTGTTTTAATTAAAGCAGCATGGATTCTAATAGGAGTATCCTTTTTTAAAACTCTCAGATCGCTTTTTTTAAATTCTTTTGAAAATACTGTAACAATTCATTTTTCTGCTCGTCTTTATAGTAGGAGAAAGATCAAAAATTGCAAAAACTGATGTTTTTCTATTATGTTATACAAAGTATATGGCATAACAAATTAACGGGGTCATTCATCGATCAAAACCGATAAATTCTATTCATCACAACTATGAATTTATCAAGAAATACATTTAAGTAATATGTATTACAAGGAATTATTTTAAACATACTAATCATCAAAATCAATCAAAAAATGAAACAGTTATTTTTAATTTTAGCATTATGTATAGGCAGTTTTACTGCAATGGCCAATGAACCCGTGGGCAAAATTTCGGGTTCAGTAATGGATGGCGACCTGGAAGAACCTATTCCTTACGCCACCATTAGTATTACCGATATGAAAGGCAACCTGGTTTCAGGAAACACTTCAGCAGCCGATGGTACTTTCAGCATAGATAAAATCCCTAATGGCACTTACACTTTTAAAGTGCAGTTTATGGGCTACAAACCCTTTTCTAAAGAAATTGAAATCACCAAAGATCACAAAACATACAACTTTGGGAATATCGAGTTAGAACCAGATGTAGCGATGCTAAAGGGTGTTACGGTAGTTGCAGAACGCACTACCATAGAACAAAGAATTGACCGCAAAGTGATAAATGTTGGAAAGGATCTCACTACTACCGGCGCCAGTGCTTCAGAAATAATGAACAATGTACCTTCGGTTAATGTAGACCAGAACGGTAATATTGCGCTTCGCGGAAATTCTAACGTACGTATTCTTATAGACGGCAAGCCAACCAATATGGATCCGGCTCAATTGCTAAAACAAATTCCATCGACTTCTATAAAAACTATTGAATTGATCACAAATCCTTCAGCTAAATATAACCCAGAAGGAATGAGTGGGATCATCAATATTGTATTACATAAAAATGCTAACGATGGTTTCAACGGGAATTTAAATACTGGCGTAACAATTGGTGAAAACACTCGCTATAACGGTTCACTGGATATGAATTATAGAAAAGGGAAATTGAATTTCTACGGAAAATTCGGCACTCAGTTTGGGGGTCGCAACAACCTTGGGCGAATTAATTTTACCGAAGATAATTACCGCCAGGCCTTCGATATCACCAATAGCAGAGAATCTTATTTATATAAACTTGGGGTAGATTTTTACCTGAACGACAAAAATACGTTTTCGTTTTACACAAACCAGAACCTTTATGATGGCGGACCTCTGGGGGCACTTAGGATAATTTATCCCACAAACCCCGAATTGAATTTAACGCAAAACCTTGATGCCAATTTCGACAATATTAATAGCACTTATAATTTTGCGTACGACCGAAAATTTGAAAAAGAAGGGCATAAAATTCTATTGGAACTAGATTATAATACTTTTGATGAAGATGAGAATTCAGTCTTTAACTTTGAGGGAGATACTAATGGTTTCACCGATTACCGTGATCATGTAAAAGAGACAAGAGAAAATATTATTGCAAACGTAGATTACGAAAATCCTCTTTCAGAAAATAGCAAGCTGGAAGTTGGAGCCGAAGCGAGACTTTTAGACACCGATAACGATTACACCACTACCAGCACTTTTCTTGACGCAGCTACTTATCAATATAAAAGAGATATTTATTCCTTTTACACTACTTACGGGCAGAATTTCGAAAAATGGTCTTATCAGCTTGGTGCCAGGTTGGAGAATTTTAGCGTAGATGCAATCTACAACGGCGAAAATGTTTTTAGTGATGAATACTTCAATATTTATCCCAGCGGGTTCTTGAATTATACTCCAAATGAAATAAATTCTTATCAATTAAGCTATAGCAGAAGAGTAGATCGTCCAGGTTTTGGGCAGGTTAGTCCTATTCGAGAGATTAGTACGCCAAGATTAACCGTATCGGGAAATCCTGAATTAGATCCGCAATTCACCAATTCCCTGGAGTTTAATTACACCCGAAAATTCAATAAAAAAGGAAGTTTAACTGCCGGAGTATTCTTTAGAAATATTAATGATGAAATAAGCCAGGTTTTTGTAGAAGATCCCAACGAAGAAGGTTCTCTTCTACTGCAATTTGACAATTTTGAAGATAATAATGCTTATGGTCTGGAACTTGGCACCAATTATAAATTCACCGATTGGTGGAGCACCAATACAAATTTAGACTTATACAGCCAGAAATTAAAAGGCGTGGTTGGCACCGAGTATTTAGAAACCGATAATACCGCCTGGACTTTTAGAACCAACCATAGTTTTAAAGCCACCGAGAATTTGACTTTTCAATTATTCGGGTTCTATAGAAGCGAAGCTAAGAACCTGCAAATGGATATGGACCCAATGTATTTTATCAATTTAGGAGGCCGGTATTCTTTCCTGGAAGGTAAAGCTACACTTAGCCTTAATTTTAATGATGTTTTTGATACCCAGGAATTCAGCTTTACCAATGGAAGACCTTTACCGCAAGAAGGAAGGTTTAAAGGAGAAACCCAGAACGTATATGTAGGCTTTTCATATAGATTTGGCGGCGGAAAAAACAGGGCTCTAAAAAGAAAACAAAGAGACGATAACGAAGCCGATGGTGGCGGAATGTTCTAAAAAGTTTAGATAGTTTGTAGTTTAGTTTAATTAGCCAAAAAACCCGGTAGATGATATCGGGTTTTTTATCTTTATAATATAGGGTGTTCTAAGCCTCTACAGCATACATTTTATCACGTTGCTCTTTGATCTTTTTATCACTCATATATTCATCAAAAGTAGCATAACGATCTATAGCTCCACCTGGTGTAAGTTCTATTACACGGTTGGCAACTGTTTGAGCAAATTCGTGATCGTGCGTAGTAAACATTACCGTTCCCTTAAAATTCTTTAGCGAATTATTAAAAGCAGTAATAGATTCAAGGTCAAGGTGGTTTGTAGGTTCATCTAACATTACAACGTTAGCCCTCATCATCATCATTCGGCTTAACATACAACGCACTTTTTCACCTCCCGAAAGAACTTTACAAGTCTTTAGTGCTTCTTCACCACTAAATAACATTTTACCTAAAAATCCGCGTATATAAACTTCTTCTCTTTCCTCATCGGTTTTAGCCCATTGTCTAAGCCAGTCTACTAAAGTTAGATCATTTTCAAAAAACTCTGAGTTATCTAACGGAAGATAAGATTGAGAAGTGGTAACTCCCCAGGAATATTTACCGGCTACCGGTTCCTGGTTTCCGTTTATAATTTCATAAAAAGCGGTGGTAGCCCTGGAATCTCTAGAGTAAATTACAACTTTATCGCCTTTAGCAAGGTTGATATTTACATTTTTAAAAAGCGTTTCGCCTTCTATAGATGCTTCCAGTTTCTCTACATTTAAGATCTGGTCTCCGGCTTCCCGTTCGCGTTCAAAAATAATTGCAGGATACCTTCTACTGGAAGGCTTTATATCTTCAATATTAAGTTTATCGATCATTTTTTTACGGGAAGTAGCCTGTTTAGATTTAGCTACGTTCGCACTAAAACGCTGTATAAACTCCTGCAATTCTTTCTTCTTTTCTTCAGATTTTTTATTCTGCTGAGCACGCTGTCTTGCGGCAAGTTGAGAAGACTCATACCAGAAGGTATAATTACCACTAAAATGATTTATTTTTCCGAAGTCAATATCTGAAATATGGGTACAAACAGCATCCAGAAAGTGACGGTCGTGCGAAACAACGATTACCGTGTTATCGTAATTAGCAAGGAAATGCTCTAACCAGGAGATGGTTTCGTAATCCAAATCGTTGGTAGGCTCATCCATAATTAGTACATCTGGATTTCCGAAAAGCGCCTGGGCCAATAGCACCCTTACTTTTTGAGTACCATCAAGGTCCTTCATTAAAGTTGCGTGATATTGTTCTTTTATTCCCAAATTAGATAATAAAGAAGCAGCATCACTCTCGGCATTCCAGCCGTTCATTTCTTCAAATTCTACCTGTAAAACACCTACTCTTTCTCCATCGGCATCGCTGAAATCTTCTTTCATATAGATCTCATCCATTTCCTTCTTGATCTTCGCAAGAGGCTGGTTTCCCATAATTACGGTTTCTAAAACCGGGGTGTCGTCATACAAGTTGTGATTTTGCTCCAGTACAGACATTCGTTTACCCGGCTCCAAACTTACGTGGCCAGAAGTTGGCTCAGATTTCCCGGAGAGGATATTTAAAAATGTGGATTTTCCGGCGCCATTGGCTCCAATAATTCCGTAGCAGTTGCCCTGGGTGAAAGTGGTGTTCACTTCATCGAACAAGACCCGCTTGCCAAATTGAACCGAAAGATTTGATACTGAAAGCATAAAAATAGAATTTGTAAATTTTTGCAAAAATAACCAAACTTCAAGACTTATCTAAAGATTAACGTTTTTATTATTCTTTTAACTCCCGGTTAACATCCCGGATATAGGGCTCTGGCTATATTTGCTTCCACTGCATTTTTTAACAGCATTCCAGTCCCTTAGTTCTTAAGATTTACATGAAATATCATCTACTTTTTTTTCTTATCGGAGTTATACTTTTTACCGGTTGCACAGACTCTAAAAAAGACCAGAAAGGAACTTTTATTGGAGGGCAAATCATGAACCCCTATAATCCCTATTTTGTACTTTCTAAAGACAATAAAACCATTGATACGCTTTTTTTAGATCAAAACAATCAGTTTGGGAAAAAGCTGGAAAATATAGAACCCGGAATTTATAGTTTTAAACATCCGCCTGAAAACCAGATCATGTATTTGGAACCCGGTGATAGTGTTTTAGTATGGTTAAATACCATGCAATTTGACGAGTCGCTTAATTTTAGCGGTACGGGAGCGGCAAAGAGTAGTTTTTTACTCGATATGTTTCTTAATAATGAAAGGAACAATAATATGATGCTTTCCTATTATAAAATTAATCCTACCGAATTTGCCGAGATTACCGATTCCATAAAAAAATCACGAAAAAATAAATTAAAGGCTTTGAACGAGAAAGAGAAGTTTTCTGAATCGTTCCTGGAGCTTGCCAATAATAGTATAGACTACGATTTCTACCACCTTAGAGAACGCTATACTTTTTTAGTAAAAAAATACTACAACGAACTGGCCCAGCAAATTCCGGACGATTTTAATAGTTATAGAAAAAACCTGAACTTTAACGATACCCAATTAAAGGAATATTATGGATATCTAAATTTCATTGAAGACCATCTAAGAACCCTCTCTATTGAACGCTGCCTTGATGAGCTTGACACTAATTCTAATTGTTTTGAACTTCACTCTGTAGAAAATATCCAATACCGAATTAATCTTGCCGATTCTTTAATTGAACAAAATGAGATCAAGAATATTTTTATAAACCGGCTGGCAATTCAAGGTCTTGTTTTCTCCAATAATGCTGAAAAGATCGATAGTATTTTAGGCATTCTTGAGCGTATTAATTATAAGGGAGAGAATCTTCCGCATCTAAAACAAATGGCTACTATTCAAAAGAGGCTGCTACCCGGTAATAATATCGGCAACCTACCTCTAGTAAACTTTGAAGACGAAATAGTTCGCTTAGAAGATATTTCAAACAAAAAAATTGTTACGTATCACTGGTCTTTACAAGCACCCGAACATTATAAATGGCAGCATTCTATTATTTCTAATCTAAGAGAGAAATATCCAGAACTGGAGTTTGTAGGAATAAACATTGATGAAGGTTCTAAACAGGCGTGGAGGAATACTGTGCAAGTCTATAATATGAATAACAACAGGGAATATAAATTAAACTCCCCAGATATTAATATCAATTTGCTCAAAAACTACCTCAATAAACTTATTTTCCTGGATACAGATGGTAAAATAATTAACGGGACAGCCCAGCTCAACACACCTAATTTTGAGAGGCAGATCCTGGAGTTTTTGAACAATTAAATGGGCTATTTAAAGAGTTTTGATTACGCCACGTCAAGCTGAATTTATTTCAGCTTCTAACTTGTTAGATCCTGAAACAAGTTCAGGATGACGTTAAACTTAATACCTCTTTAAATAGCCTTTCTGGAAAATTTTAATCAGAAAATCTTATTGATTTCCTTTCTTATAATCGGCAAGGAATTTCTCCAAACCAATATCTGTAAGTGGATGTTTTAGAAGACCTTCAATAGATGAAAGTGGCCCGGTCATTACATCTGCACCTAATTTCGCACATTCTAGCACGTGCATGGTGTGACGTACAGAAGCTGCAAGGATTTCGGTTTCAAAACCGTAGTTATCGTAAATCAGTCTAATTTCAGCAATAAGGTTAAGACCGTCGGTAGAAATATCATCTAAACGACCAATAAACGGAGAAACATAAGTAGCTCCCGCTTTAGCAGCCAACAAAGCCTGCCCTGCTGAAAATACTAGTGTACAGTTGGTTTTAATCCCATTATCACTAAAATATTTTATCGCTTTAATTCCTTCTTTAATCATAGGAACTTTTACAATAATTTGCTCGTGCAATTCTGCCAGCTCCTCACCTTCTCTAACAATCCCATCAAAATCGGTTGCGATCACCTCAGCGCTAACATCTCCATCTACAATATCACAAATCGCTTTATAATGCTTGTAAATATTATCTTTCCCGGTAATTCCTTCTTTCGCCATAAGAGACGGGTTGGTAGTAACGCCATCTAAAACACCAAGCTCCTGAGCCTCTCTTATTTGATCAAGATTAGCGGTATCAATAAAAAATTTCATAATCTATAGTTGTTTGTTAATATGTTGTGTTCGCAAATTTATAATTTATAATGCTTAAGCAGCATTTTTTCATAGACTTTATCAGGCAGAATTCGCTTTAAACCCACTGAAAATTTTTGAAGCGCCTCTCCTACTTTATAATGCCCACGAGGATCTTTTTCCTGAATAATTTTATGTACCGCTTTAGCCATAACAAATGGATCTTTCCCTGCATCTACATCTTCATTCATCAATTTCAGGGTATTGCCATAAGGTTCTTTGTAAGGAGAGTCTTCCAACACCGGTGCGTGATAACGTCCAGCTGCAATATTGGTAGCAAAATCACCCGGGGCCACGTTGGTCATTTTTATATTAAAATCTTTTAATTCCATTCTAAAAGCCTCAGTAGTGAGTTCCAAAGCTCCTTTTGAAGCCGAATAAATTCCGCGGTAAGGTAAGCCCATATAACCGGCGATAGAAGTAATATTTATGATTAGGCCGCTGTTTTGTTTTCTCATTTCAGGCAAGACCGCTTTTATCACTTTTATAGGTCCAAAATAATTGGTTTCAAAAGCTTTGGCGATTTCCTCATCTGGAGTCTCCTCAATAGGCCCGGTAATTCCTACGCCTGCGTTATTAATAAGCACATCAAGCTTACCTTCTTCAGCAATTATTTGTTCAATTGCAGCAGAAATAGTTTCTTTTTTGGTTACATCTAAAGCAACCATCGCAAAAGGTGGATGGGATATTTTTGCAGGATTTCTGCTGGTACCGTAAACTTTAAAATTATGTTTAGATAGATATTCGCCTATAGATTTTCCAATTCCGGAAGAAGCTCCGGTTATAAGCACTACTTTTTGAGGAGATGCATTTGTTTTCATAGGCTGCAAAGATGCGATAAAATTTAGAACCTTTTAGAAACAAAAAATGGCAAGCACCCCACATCACACCGCTACGACCGCCTACCCTTGCTGCGTTCCCGCCCTGGGGGATTCAGCAGGAGCTGGTTGTGTGGGACTTGCCGCTGCAAATATACAATCTTTCCTACTTTGCGCAAGTATTTTTTGAAGTGAATTAAGTATTTTAGCAAGGTATTTAATGCAAAGAATCAATGAATAAATTTAAGTTCCTGTGCCTGTTATTATTAGGCCTAATTATTTTTTCCTGCGGAAGTAATTCTGATAAAAAAACTTCTTATTTTAAGTTGAAAACTGATGGAAATAAGACTGAATTTCAGCTTGGCGAGACGATTCAAGGCTCGATCGAAAACCTAAAAGACCGCCAAATAGATTCTATTCGCTTATTTTTTCAGCAGAAATATTTAAAAACCCTAACCGCTGAAACTTCATTTTCAGTTTCTTTAGAAAACACCAAATTGGGACGCCAAAAATTGGAAGCCATCGTTTTTTCTGAAGGTGAAACCGATACTATTAGTGACGAACTAAAAATTTACAACAATAAAGCGCCCAAAGCTTATACCTATAAAGTGATTAAAGAGTATCCTCACGATAGCGAGGCGTATACTCAAGGTTTAGAATTTTACAAGGATACTTTATATGAAAGCACCGGGCAATATGGAAATTCTTCCTTAAGAAAACTTAATCTAGAAACTGGCGAAGTTTTAAATAAAATCAACCTGGATGATACTTATTTTGGCGAAGGACTTACCATTCTTAACAACAAACTTTACCTGCTTACCTGGCGCGAAAAAGAAGGTTTGATCTATAACCTGGACACTTTTGAGCAAACCGGTACTTTTGGTTATAACCAAAGTAAAGAAGGTTGGGGTTTGTGTAATGATGGTGAAAAACTTTATAAAAGCGATGGCACCGAAAAGATCTGGATCTTAGATGCAGAAACGCTTGCTGAAAAGGATTTTATACAGGTAGCTACCAACACTAAAATTTATTCGAAATTCAATGAGCTGGAATGGGTTGAAGGGAAGATCTACGCCAACACTTACCAATTTCCCAGCGTTACTATTATCAACCCAGAAAATGGAGCGATAGAAGGAGTAATAGATTTTAGAGGGCTACGTGAACAACTATCAAACCTTCAAAGCCTTGATCCTCAAAATCATGTTTTAAACGGCATCGCCTACAATCCAAACACCCAAAAACTCTACGTAACCGGAAAAAACTGGGATACGATTTTTGAGGTAGAAATAACAGAAAAATAATGGCTACCACTCCAGAAATATTTCAACAGAGTTTTTTAGTTGAGAAAAAACATTTAGACGAGCAGAACCACGTAAATAACGTTCAGTATGTGCAATGGATTCAGGACGTGGCCAGGGCTCACTGGGAGGCCCGTGCTACTAAAGAGCAGAATGATAAATTTTTCTGGATCGTAGTGAAACACGAAATCAGTTATAAGCAACAGGCTTTTTTAGGAGATAAAATATTACTGCAAACCTATGTAGGTGAAACCTCTCACGTAAAGTCTACCCGTCACGTCATTATAAAAAATGCCGATAGCGGAAAAGTATTGGTTGAAGCAAAAACTACCTGGGCGCTTATGGACCAGGAAAAGAAAAAACCCGCAAAGATTTCAGAAGAATTAAAAAAGGTTTTTCAGCAGTAGAAATATTCTGTTTTCTAAATATTTACTTACCAAAAATTTAAGAAACAAACTTAATATTTTGTTTAATGTTTTTAATTAAAGAATAAACATTTATATCTTTAATTAAAAACTCACACTATGGAAACTTTTAAAATAATACTTCAGCTAATTGTTGGCCTGGGAATACTTAATGTTTGGCTATTGCGATTCAATAAAAAAACTACTTACCGTGGCGGAGAAGCGGCAAATATGAAAGACGAATTCAAGGCCTACGGATTATTTGAGAACCTGGTTTATATAGTGGGTTTTTTAAAAGTCAGCTTAGCTTTAATGCTTCTGGCAGGCATTTGGCTGAAAATGCTGGTAGATCCTGCAGCAATTGGGATGGCCGCAATGATGCTTGGGGCTATTGCGATGCATTTAAAAATTAAGGACAGTTTCAAACAAACTTTACCAGCTATAATTTTGCTAGTAATCTGCCTGATAATTTTATGGCTATAAAAAAAAGCCATTCCCTAAGAATGGCTTTTCAAATATAAGTTTTATGCTTTTTACACTTTAAAAAGTGGTTTTCCCTTCATCATAGCTTTTACTTCATTTTTAACCGCTTCTAATTCACTATCATTATCTATGTTAGTGATCACACGCTCAATAAAGTCTACAATTTTAGGCATATCAGCTTCTATAAGTCCGCGGGTTGTTACTGCTGCAGTCCCTATTCTAATTCCCGAAGTTACAAATGGCGATTTATCGTCAAAAGGCACCATATTTTTATTTACCGTAATTTCAGCTTTACTTAAAGCTTCCTCTGCTTCTTTTCCGCTTACATCCTTATTTCTAAGGTCTATAAGCATACAATGATTATCGGTTCCACCAGAAATTACCTCATAACCTTTATCCATAAAAGCTTCGGCAAGTTTGGCAGCATTCTTTTTCACCTGTACGGTGTAATGCAGAAACTCATCGGTTAAAGCTTCTCCAAAAGCAACCGCTTTTGCAGCGATAATATGCTCTAATGGTCCGCCCTGGTTTCCAGGGAAAATTCCGCTGTTAAGCAAAGTAGACATTTTTTTGAGATTCCCGTTTTTCAATTTTTGTCCAAACGGATTTTCGAAATCTTTCCCCATCATTATAATTCCGCCACGAGGCCCACGAAGGGTTTTATGCGTAGTTGAAGTTACGATGTGGCAATGCGGCATTGGATCGCTAATTAAGCCTTTGGCGATTAGTCCGGCAGGATGGGCGATATCGGCAAGTAAAATTGCCCCTACACTATCGGCGATCTCTCTAAATCTTTTATAATCTATTTCTCTTGAATATGCCGAAGCTCCGGCGATAATCATTTTAGGCTTTTCCTTTTCGGCTATTTCGGCCACCTGGTCGTAATCTATAAGTCCGGTTTCCTTATCTACCCCATAAAAAACAGGATTATAAAGTTTTCCGGAGAAATTTACAGGAGAACCGTGCGTTAAATGCCCACCGTGAGAAAGATCAAATCCTAAGAATTTATCTCCCGGATTTAGGCAGGTATGAAATACAGCCGTATTTGCCTGTGAACCCGAATGTGGTTGCACATTAGCATATTCAGCATTAAATAATTCCTTTAAACGATCTATAGCCAGTTGTTCAACCTTATCTACCACTTCACAACCGCCATAATAGCGTTTGCCCGGGTAGCCTTCAGCATATTTATTGGTAAGAACAGAACCTGCAGCTTCTAAAACCTGCTCACTTACAAAGTTTTCGCTGGCAATTAGCTCAAGTCCATTTAGTTGGCGTTCTTTTTCTTCCGCAATTAAATTAAAAATTTCGGTGTCTCGTTGCATCTCAAAAGTTTACGTTAAATATTCCTCAAAAGTAAGAAATACATTCGGTTAATAACAGGAAAATAATATATTTGGAAACATTAGATTTCTTAATAAAAACAAAAAATTATATGCCTATTACAGCTAACGACCCAAATAGAAAAACCTGGTTGGAAACTTCGGAAAATACCGATTTCCCTATTCAGAATATTCCTTTTGGGGTATTCCTAACCCGGGACGATGTAATTACCATAGGCTCCCGTATTGGAGACTTTGCCATAGACCTAGGTGCTTTGCATCAATTGGGCTATTTTGAAGGAATTCCATTAACCGATGATATATTTTTACAGGATACGCTTAACGATTTTATTTCTGACGGAAAAAAGACCTGGCGTCTGGTTCGTAACCGTATCGCCGATATTTTTGACGCAAATAATGAGAAATTAAGAGATAACGAAGAGCATAGAAGTCGTGTGCTTTTTACGCTAGATGAGATTGAAATGCAAATGCCGGTTCAGGTTGGCGATTACACCGATTTCTACTCAAGCAAGGAACACGCCACTAACGTAGGAACAATGTTTCGGGATCCAGACAACGCTTTATTACCAAACTGGTTACACATTCCTGTAGGCTATCACGGAAGAAGTTCTTCTATAATCCCTAGTGGAATTCCTGTTCACAGGCCACAGGGACAAACCAAACCAAAAGATTCTGACACTCCTGTTTTTGGACCATCAAAAAGAGTAGATTTTGAAGTTGAAATGGCTTTTATCACTACCGATGCTAATCCTTTAGGTGAACCAATACCAATAGAAGAAGCGGAGGAGTACATTTTCGGAATGGTATTGTTTAACGACTGGAGTGCAAGAGATATCCAGGTATGGGAATATGTACCTTTAGGACCATTCCTTGCCAAGAATTTCGCATCTTCAATTTCCCCATGGATCGTTACATTAGATGCTCTAGAGCCTTTTAGAACCGAAGGACCTAAACCTGAAGTAGAATTATTTCCATATCTACAAAGTACCGGTAAGAAAAGCTTTGATATTAATCTTGAAGTTTCCCTGAAACCTGAAAATTCTGAAGAAACTCCGCTGGCAAAAACCAATTTCAAGCATATGTATTGGAATATGAGTCAACAGTTAGCGCATCACACCGTTAACGGTTGCCCGGTAAATTCTGGAGACATGATGGCTTCGGGAACTATTTCAGGAAAAACACCAGATAGCTATGGTTCTATGTTAGAATTATCCTGGAAAGGTGAAAAGCCAATTAAACTTAAAGATGGAAGCGAACGTAAATTCATTGAAGATCACGATACGGTAATTATGCGCGGCCATTGCGAAAGCGAAGGCCGCAGAATTGGTTTTGGTGAAGTAAGCAGCCAGTTGTTGCCAGTCTTTGAACCAAAGAAAAAGTAAACAGTATATTGAAATATCAAAAAACCTCATAGAACTGAATCTATGAGGTTTTTATTTTTAAGGAAGCAGCACCGGTTTTTTCTACCGGTCTTACTTATTTTCCTTTTTTAGTCTTTTCTTTCTGGGCCTGGTCCATAAACTCTCTTTCTTCACGAGCACTGGCTTTTTCAGAATTTTCAGACTTCTTTTTGGCCTTTTTGGCTTTGGATTCCTTTTTTTTATCTGCTTCCTTTTGTTTTAGATCACGAAATTCCTCCTGCTCTCTTTCCTTATCTTCCTGGTTTAAGGACTCCCAGTTCTTCTCCATCTTTTTAATATCTTCCTTCTTCGTCATCGTAATTTTTTTATTGGTTTGCTACCTAAAAGATACAAAGGCAAATCCATCAAACTTAGCCTATAAACAATTTTAACAGTAATTTATCGACCTAACTAAGTTCATTCAATTTTGCTGCATCAATATCCTGGTGTGAAGCATGATGAACCACTTCTCCATTATTTAAAACGATAAACTGCGGGCTTTCATGACGTACATTTAACTCATCAGCAACTGCGTTAGAAACTTCACGATGCTTTCTTAAATCCAGAAAGTAAAGTTTTGTATTTTCATTTTCCTGGAACTGACTCTCGAAATTCCTCAATACCATTTTACTAATTCCACAACTTGTAGAATGCTTAAAAATACCAACAAGTTTATCCTTAGATTCATCTTTGGCTATAGTTATTTGGTCTTTATCGGTTAAATCTGTCCAGGGAAAAGAAGACTTTTCTTTCGTCCCATCTCCGTCTCCTTTAAATATTTTATCTAGTAATCCCATAGTTAATTTTCTTTCGTATAAAATTAATTCTTAATAAATTTAATCTACTCCTCAATTCAAAATTATTTTCAGAAACTTTAACCTAAGTGTCAATTTGGCGTTAAATTTAGAATAAAACCGGCCATTTTGTCTTAATATTTTAATGGTATATCAATTGCTTTATTCTTCTCAAAAACAATAACTATGAACTTCAACAATTTTACTATAAAATCCCAGGAGGCCATCCAACAGGCCCAGCAGCTTGCTCAAGAAATGGGGCATCAGCAAATTGAGAACGAACACATTTTTAAAGCAATAAGTATTGTAGACGAAAATGTAGCTCCTTTTTTATTGAAAAAACTAAATATTAACGTTAACCTTTTCAACGATATTTTGGATAAAACCTTACAAAGTTTTCCAAAGGTTAGCGGCGGCGATATTGTTCTTTCGCGAGAGGCAGGGAAAGCTGTCAACGAAGCTTCCACTATCGCTAAAAAAATGAAAGATGAGTATGTTTCTATAGAACATCTTATTCTGGCCATTTTTAAATCTTCAAGTAAAGTGGCTCAGATCTTAAAAGACCAGGGAGCAACTGAAAAATCCTTAAAAGCAGCGATAGAAGAATTGCGAAAAGGCGATCGCGTGACTTCACAGAGTGCAGAAGACACCTATAATTCTTTAGATAAATACGCCAATAATTTAAACCGAATGGCCGAAGAGGGAAAGTTAGACCCTGTAATTGGCCGGGATGAAGAAATCCGTAGAATTCTACAAATCCTTTCCCGAAGAACCAAAAACAACCCAATGCTGGTTGGAGAACCGGGAACAGGTAAAACCGCCATTGCCGAAGGTTTGGCGCATAGAATTATTGCCGGTGATGTGCCAGATAACCTTAAAGATAAAATAATTTACAACCTGGATATGGGTGCGCTTATTGCCGGTGCAAAATATAAAGGTGAGTTTGAAGAACGCTTGAAAGCAGTAATAAAAGAAGTAACCTCCAGCGATGGAAATATCGTACTGTTTATAGATGAAATCCATACACTTGTAGGTGCCGGTGGTGGCCAGGGTGCTATGGATGCAGCGAATATTTTAAAACCTGCTTTGGCTCGTGGTGAATTACGTGCTATTGGTGCCACTACTTTAGATGAATATCAAAAGTATTTTGAAAAAGATAAAGCGCTGGAAAGAAGATTTCAAAAAGTAACGGTAGATGAACCTGATACTGAAAGTGCAATTTCAATTTTACGCGGAATTAAAGAGAAATATGAAACCCACCATAAAGTTAGAATTAAAGATGAAGCAATTATCGCAGCGGTAGAATTATCGCAGCGTTATATTACCAACCGCTTTCTACCAGACAAGGCCATAGATTTAATGGATGAAGCGGCTTCTAAATTGCGTATGGAGATCAACTCTAAGCCCGAAGAACTGGATGTTCTAGACAGGCGTATCATGCAACTGGAAATTGAAATTGAAGCGATAAAGCGTGAAAAAGATGAAGCTAAATTAAAAGTGCTTCGGGCCGAATTGGCCAATTTAAAAGAAGACAGAAACGAGCTGCACGCGCGCTGGCAGAATGAAAAAGGTGTGGTAGATAATATTCAGAACTTAAAATCTGATATTGAAAATTTCAAAGCTGAAGCAGAGCGTGCCGAGCGTGAAGGTGATTATGGGAAAGTAGCTGAAATTCGCTATGGAAAAATAAAAGAAGCCCAGGAAAAACTGGAAGAATTGCAGAAAACCGTAGCCGAAAATCAGAATGAAAAATCCCTGATCCAGGAAGAAGTAACCAACGAAGATATCGCTGAAGTTGTAGCTAAATGGACTGGAATTCCCGTAACCAAAATGCTACAAACCGACCGCGAAAAATTATTGAAACTTGAAGATGAGTTACATAAACGCGTGGTTGGCCAAAACGAGGCGATTATCGCTGTAAGTGATGCAGTAAGAAGAAGTCGCGCCGGTTTACAAGATCAAAAAAGACCAATTGGTTCGTTCTTATTTCTGGGTACAACCGGAGTTGGAAAAACCGAGCTAGCTAAAGCCCTTGCAGAATATTTATTCGATGATGAGTCTGCAATGACGCGTATTGATATGAGCGAATACCAGGAAAGACATTCGGTGAGTCGTTTGGTAGGAGCGCCTCCCGGATATGTTGGTTACGATGAAGGTGGCCAGCTTACCGAAGCTGTTCGTAGAAAACCATACTCTGTAGTACTTTTGGATGAAATTGAAAAAGCCCACCCAGATACTTTCAATATCTTATTGCAAGTGTTGGATGAAGGAAGATTAACCGATAATAAAGGACGCCTGGCAGATTTTAAAAATACCATTATCATTATGACTTCAAATATGGGAAGCCATATAATCCAGGAGAAATATGATAATATGAAAGACCTGGATACCGCAATGGAATCTGCTAAAACAGAGGTACTGGGCTTGCTAAAACAAAATGTAAGACCCGAGTTTATAAACAGGATAGACGATATCATTATGTTTAGTCCTTTAACACAAAAGGATATCAGGAAAATTGTTTCACTGCAGCTTAAAGGCGTGAAGAAGATGCTTGAAAAACAGCATATTGTTCTTGATGCAACCGATGAAGCAATTAGTTTTCTTGCCAGTCGCGGTTTTGATCCACAATTTGGTGCAAGACCGGTAAAAAGAGTAGTTCAGCGGGAAGTTTTAAACAAACTATCTAAAGAAATTCTCGCCGGAAATATTAAAACCGACAGTATTATTCTTATAGATGAGTTTAACGAGGAGCTGGTATTTAGAAATGAAACCAACCCGGTAGAGACAGAGTAAACTTTAAATTATTGAGCAAAAAAAGGCTGGGAAAATTTTCCCAGCCTTTTCTCTTTTTCATAGGTGCAAATTACATCCTATCAATTTCTTTTTTCAATTCTTCTTTAGATCTACCGGTTTTTTCCTGTAGACGACCTAGCATTTCATCAAACTTTCCTTCAGAATAAGTAGTATCATCATCAGTTACATTACCATATTTTTGCTTAAACTGGCCTCTAACTTGTTTCCACTTTCCTTCTAACTGATCTTCATTCATAATAATTGGTTTTAGGTGTTAATTACAAATCTAAGATACAAGATGACTCCCGCTTAAACTCTCAAGAAACTCCCATAATTCTCTTAAGGATTTGTTATTTTTGGGAATTAAAATGCTTCCATGAAAAAGTTACTTTTAGTACTTGCTACGCTTATCACTTTATTTAGTTGCGCCACCACCAAAAAGATTGACGAAAGTAATTTAAAGTTACGCTATTTAGACGATGTGGTGATTCCGCAAAATCTTGAAATTGATGAAACCAATGTAGGAGGACTTTCTGGTATAGATTACCACCAGGGAAATTATTATTTGGTGTGCGACCAGCCTTCTAATCCAAGAATTTATAAGGCCAAAATTCCACTAATTAATCGTTCTATAGATACTGTTCTACTTACTGAAGTAATTAAGCTGAATAAAGAGGAAGATTTTTACAAGAAACACACTCCAGATCTAGAAGGTATTCGGTTTGATGCTGAAAGTGGAACAATGGTTGTTTCTGCTGAAGGTTCTATTCAAAATGGCAAAGACCCTTCAGTTTTTAAAATTTCTACTGAAGGTAATTTTATTTCAGCTTATAAAATCCCGAAATATTTTGAAGCTTCAGGAGAGCAAAAACCTAGGAATAATGGTGTTTTTGAAGGAATAGCTGAAAGTTTTGATAAATCTGGATATTGGGTAGCGATGGAACTTCCGTTAGAAAAAGATGGTCCCAAACCAAAAATATACCCCACCAACTCGCCTATTAGAATTACCAAATTTAACAAAGAATCACAGTCGGCTGAAAGTCAATTCACTTATAAATTAGATGGAATATCAAAATTACCCATTAATTGGTTTGCGGTAAACGGGGTGACAGAAATATTAGAATATGCAGAAGACAGGTTCCTGGTTTTAGAACGTGCTTATTCGGCAGGATACGGTTCTAACGGGAATACTGTGAAAATCTTTGATGTAGATGCTTCAAAAGCGACCAATACTTTAGAGATGGAAGACCTCGGCAAAAACAATTATCAAAAGGCTGAAAAAAGACTGGTTTTCGATTTTAAGTCGGTCAAAAAATTTCTAACCAAAAAGACTATCGATAATATTGAGGGAATGACTTTTGGCCCTGAGTTACCTAACGGGAAAAAATCTTTAATCCTGGTTTCAGACGATAATTTTAGTAGCTTTAGTGAGCAAATCACCCAATTTATTCTTTTGGAACTGGAAATTAATTAAGTTATGAAACGCTATTTTTTAATATTGAGTCTTATTCTTTTAACCTCCTGCAATTTTGGCGATAAAGAACCTTCGGAAATTATGGATGATGCTAAAAAACCTTCAGAAGAAATAACTACGTATTATTTTATTCGCCATGCTGAAAAAGACACCACAGATACCTCGAATAAAGATCCCGAATTAACAGAAGCCGGCATAAAAAGGGCGCAAAACTGGACCAAAACCTTTAAGGACATTGATTTTGATCTCATCTATAGTTCAGATTATAAACGCACCGTAAATACTGCGAAACCAATTGCTAAAGATCAAAATAAAGAAATAAAATTCTATGATACTGAAAAACTCAACGATAAAGATTTTCAGGAAAAAACAAAAAACAAAACGGTTCTGGTGGTTGGCCACAGCAACCTTAACCCGGAATGGGTAAATTATATTCTGGGTAAGAAAAAATACCAGGATTTAGATGAAAGTGTATATGGAAGTCTTTTTATTGTAACTATTCATCCTAATGGAGACCGCACTTCGCAGGTTTTATATTTTGATTAGAAAATAAAAGCGCCCTTAACTTTACTGGGACGCTTTTATTTTCATAGGCATAATTCTATTTTATTCGGGCCTGGAATTCTGAAATAGTATTATTGTAACTTCTTAAAACCCGATCCCACTCTTTATATAAATGATCACTTTTTACACTGGTCATTGCTTCCCCAGACTCTTCGCTTATTAATTTAACTTTAAACGCAAGCGGATTAATGGAAGACTCTTTTACAATAATTCTAGTTCTTATAGTATTTTGTTTAAAAGTCTGAAGTGACCAGGCTGTTCTTAAATAACCGGTTTCTTTATCGGTCATTTCAATAACATCAATATAATTTAGCACTATTTGATTAATTAATTTCCAGGCTTTATCTCTCGAGAGGCTGTTAACTGGAATTTCAATATCTACATTGGCAATATCTGTTTGTACAGAAGCATCAAAAGCATCATCATTTTTCATCTCAAAATAATGCGTCTTTGGCGGCTTAGCCATTCCCTTTTGATGGCAAAATTCAATTTATTCCTTTAAATAGCCTATTTTCTTAGCAGTAACAGTTACACAATCGTCTTTAGGAACAATTACACGGGCAGAGCCTTTTCCAATCATTTTACCATTTACGTAAATTTCGGCATCGCTTTGTGATGCACTCACTTGAATTTTCTTTTTACCATAGTATAAATCTGACTCGTTTGAAGCCGATAGCGTAAGTCCTGAAAAAATAAAAAATAAAAAGGATAGTAATGTAATTTTAGTTTTCATATAGTTTGATTTTTATTAGTTAAAAAGAGAAACCGATACCGATGTTATAGATCAAGCCATTGAATATCATATCAAGGAAACCACTATCTGCATCTAAATTTAATTCCTGGTTTTCTATGGTACCATCTTCATATTCTACACGTATGGGCAAATTGGAAGGAAACGGGTTAAAAGCATAGCCTACCTCTGGCCTAAAATAAAAGAAGCCACCCCACTTTGCCCCTGCTTTAATGTTTATTGAATTATTTGAAAAATCTAAATATCCGTCTCCTCTTGCACCGTTTTCATTTTCAGCAAAATCGGGTAAGTTTCCATTTAAACCATAATTTGCATAACTGATTCCGGCATATAAACCTTTTCCGGGTTTAAAAAAATAATAATTAAGTCCTGCTTCAAAATAATCGAATTCCTGTTCCATAATCT
>VMHT01176696.1_pt1 | contig 22158 bp, 20 predicted proteins | sample 4693611 | NCBI WGS metagenome assembly VMHT01 (sample SAMN12280063, study PRJNA550983) | marine metagenome | isolation source: seawater sampled from same location over 5 years 0.02-0.2 micron viral filtrate | place: USA: collected off the coast of southern California halfway between the port... ...
AAACATCACCCCAAAGACAATGCCGAAAATCGGCGCCATGAGGGTGAGCGGCGAGGTGACCGACACATCATAACGTTGCAGCAAATAATACATGCCCGCATGGCCGATAAGGCTGGCGCCAATAGCGGTATAAATCACCCCGCCCCAGCCCATCCAGCTAGCGTTTTGCAGCACCGCAACATGGTCGCCCTCAAACACCAAAGAGGCAGCACCCAATGGCGGCCAAGACAGCATGGCAATCCAGCCCTGCATTTGATAGACGCCGGCATCGCTAATCTGCTTCATCACAATCATACCGGCCGAGCCGATAAAGGCCGCGCCAATAACCATCAGCAGGCCGAGGCGCTCCTCGATAATCGCCGGGTCAAGGCCGATCACCATCACCCCGCCAAACGCCATGCTGATGCCCGCCCAGCGTCGCCAGCCAACTTGCTCGTGCAGAAAAATAATCGACATAATCGTGCTTATCGGCACGGAAAGCTGCACGGCCACGGCGACCACGGAGACATTATTGGCCAGCCCCAGCCCGCCATAAAACAGCGTAAAATGCACCGACCCCATCGCGATGGAGATGAAAATAATATGCGGCATTTTGCCGGGCATGATTTTCAAAAACGGAAACAGCAGCAGCGATAGCAACATATAGCGCAGGGCGGTGAACAGCATGGGCGGCAGCTCGCTCACCCCCGCCTTACCGGCGACAAAAGTGAAGCCCCAAACCACACATACAATAAGCATAAGAAAAAGATGTCGCGGTGCCATGAATCCGATGTAGCATGAGCACCGCGAAAGCGCTAATGAAAAGAGAGACTTATGGCTGCCCTTTTGTTTGATTTGGACGGCACGCTGGCCGATACCAAGCCCGACCTGCATGCTGCGATGAATTATGTATTGCGTAAAAACGGCCTCGATGAAGTGCCCGATGAGGCCATCACCAATATGATTGGCGGCGGCGCGAGGATGATTTTGCAGCGCGGGCTGGAGGCCAATGAGGTGCGCTGGGATGACGCCAAACTGGATGCGGCGACCGAAGATTTCGTGCTGTGGTATGACCAAAATATTGACGGCCACGCAAAACTTTACCCGAATTTAATGCCGATATTGGATGCCGCCAAAGCGGCGCATATTCCGATGGCGGTGGTGACGAATAAGCGCGAGAGCCTGTCGGCCAAGCTGCTGTATCGGCTGGGCCTGCAATCCTATTTCGATGTGCTAGTTGGCGGCGACACTTTGCCGAAGCGCAAACCCGACCCCGACACGATTGAACTGGCACTGGCGCGGCTGGGCTGCGCGCCGCAAGATGCGATTATGGTCGGTGATAGCGAGGCCGATAGCGGCGGTGCGCGCGCCGCCAATGTGGCGTGTATTTGCGTCAGCTTCGGCTATCGCCGCGTCAGCATGGAAGAGTTGAAAGCCGATGCGATTATTGATGATTACGCCGAATTTGCCGCCGCCGCCAAAGCGGTGAAGCCCGGCCTGTTTGACGCGCTTCAACTAGAATAGCAGGCGAATGGAAATGCCGCCGCCATGGGTTTCCTCATCATCGGAAAAGCGCGCGCGATAATTAAGCTCAAAGGCGAAATAATCATTATGCGCGGCAAAGCCGAGGCCGAGATCAACCGCATCTTCCGGCTCAATATGTGATTTCAACTGAAATTTATTATCCGCCGTGTCGCGGAAATACGCCGTCGCATTATAGGGCGTCGCGTCATCTGTGGTGCGCCAGCCGAGATAATAATTCGGCTCGAAAATAATGCCGATACCATCGCTGCTCTCACCGGCGCGATAGGCACCGCGCAGGCCGATAAATTGTGAGGTTTTTTCCGACTCGCCCCCGGCAATATTCATGTCGAAGGAGAAGTCATTACCCGTGGTCATATCATTTTCAGCATAATTATCATGCTCAAGGCGGAAATAATCGACACCCGCTTCGAGGCGCAATAAATAATCATTATCGAAAATCGGATAGGTCAAACGCGCCGAAGCGGCGGTGCTTGTGGCCTCCCAATCGGCCTCGACCCTGTCGGAATAGCCGTTGAAATTAACCACGCGCGTGCTTTCCAAATCGACAAAACCATAAGCCGCATTGAGTTGATATTGCAGCGGGCCAATGCGGTCGGACAAATAAGCGCCGTAAGAAATGCTTTCTGAACTCACCTCATTGGTGGCGCTGCTTTTTTCATGCACAGATGAGAAGCCCATTTGCATGTAAAGACCCAGCGCATCAATGGCGTAAACCGGTAGGTCATAGCCCAGCGCAATGGCGTAATTATTGCCGCTCACCGTAGGGCCATTGGCGCCGGAATCTTGTTTTCGGTAATCACCGAATTGTTGCAGCCAGCCATCGCCGCCGCGCCGCCCATCGGCGGTGACAATTTGCAAATGCTGGCTTACCGCGCCGGTCGCCATATCGGCAAGGCCGGATAATTGTTGCGCCGTGCCATCGCTATAATGCGGCAAAAGCTGCTCATAGGCGGCGGCAAAATCGTCGCCATTCATCAGGCCGGTTATGGCGGCACTCAGCGATTCATTATCGCGGAAATGGGCAATCACCGCATCCAACGCCGCCCCTTCGGTAGGATTGAGGCCAAGCTCCTCCGGAGTTTTTTGCGCGAAGGTAGCGGAAATCTCTGAGTTTTCATCGGTGAGCGAGACATTGTAAATAAACGGCGTTTCGTCGTTTAGAAACCCGCTCGGCAAAGCGGGCGCGTTGTTATAGCTAATGAGTTTCACTCTTACCGTTTCGTCAGCTAGGCCGACCAATGCTGGCGTAATTTTTGAACCGCTGCCGAGCGTCAGTGTCGCAACATCCAAAACCGGCGTGTCTGCGCTCAATTTATCGTGGTCAATGGAAATCTTCAATTCACCATCCAGCATTAATGATGCCACAGCCAGACTTTCAGTCCCATCAACAACATCACCCTCTTGCCCCACCAAATGCAATTGTGTGCGCTCGCCAATGGTAACATTTAAAGGATCCGTGCCTTTGGTGATGCGACCGGTGAAACCGGTAATCGGCGCGGTGTAATCATCAGCCTCATCATCGGCAATTTCATTGGACAGATTCAGCGCATCAATGCCGTTGCCAAAACTGATATCACCGGACACTGTGCCCGCTTTAATGGCGAAAACATTATTGCCATTGCCGAATTTTACATCACCTCTGATGATGGGTAATGCAATGCGGTCGCGCGTATCGATATCTCCATCGCCATTCACGTCAATATCCGTATCGCCGCCACCGCCATAGGGGTTGGAAGATGAATTCACGCCACTGGCATCAAGCAGCATGTCTTCTTTCAAAAATTCCTGCGTGAAATTAAAATTGCTTGTTAAGTCTTCAGCATCCAAAGCCACAATATTCGTATTGGTTTCCCGAGAGCCATCCGCAGCGACGTAATTAGATGAAGACCTGATGAAGCCTCGATTATGAAAAGTCGGTGTGCCGACTGCGCTAAAGGTTGAACTGCCCGTCAATAAAATAGCCGTCGCCGTATAGTCGCTATCGGTCAAGGTCGCATCGGCACCGGCATGGGTATTAGCAGTTGCCGCAATCAAACCCTCATTTAGAAGCACCGACCCATCGGAGCGCAAACCTCCCGTCAGCGTCGCATTATCGACAATCAAGGCGCGGGCACTTTGATTATAGGCGATTGCCTCAATCGTCCCGCTATTGTAGATGCCGCCATTTATCGTTGCGCCGCCATCCAATAAAACCGCATCGGCTTTGAAACCGTCATAAAGACCATTGGCGCTAATCGTGCCGCGATTCATCAGGCCATGCGAATAATGGAATTGCTTCAGACCGACATTGCCACGTGTGTAAATATCTGTCGGGTTCTGCCCGTCATCATTCAGTATATCGAGCAAGGTCTCAATCGAACCGAAATTCGTGCCATCGCCACGCCCGACATCGCCGGTTATTTTCAAAGTCGCATCACCATCATCTTCACCATGACTGGTCAATCGCACAGAGGTAGAGGTCGGGCGGTTATTGTCAAAATGCCCCGGTAAGGATTGTTCAGTGCCGCCGGAAATATCAACGAGGTCGTTGTTATCATCTCGGCGCGTATCGTCAATCACACCCAATGCATCCTGTTCTGCTTGCGTCCCGATTCGATTCACACGGCCACCAATAATCAAACCACCGTCCAAATCACCGGCAATATCAACCGCTGCGCCACCGCGTCTGCGCTCGTTGGCATTTACCCCCGGATTTTCGGCATCTTCTTCGTTTTCATCGCGGCCATGAACAGGCGCGCTAAAATAAGTCGAATAACCGGTCGCATTAACATTTGCATCAATCATCATGCCGCCGTTAATTGTTGCAGAGCTGTCTATCTCTATGCCGATACTGTTTTCGCCGCGCACGTCAATATTGCCGCGCTGGCGGTAATAACCGCCAATATCGGCGTTAATCTCAACACCAACCGCATTATCGCCTAAAATACCACCATACTGACCGTTATGTATCGCGGTCGAAAAATCAAAATTTCCCGTTAAAGCGCGGTCAATTTGCGCACCACGCGCACCATTGCCGTCAATAATGATTGTGCTACCCAGTTCGCCAATAATATTTTCAACATTATTATTAGATGGGTTCGTTGCACCATCCAGCCAAAGGCCGATGCGCGTATTGGTGCCCGCCAAAGCAGGTGAGTTTTCGATAATGCCGTCGCCATCGCGATCAACATCATTGTCATCCGGCAGACCATTATTGTCGCCGTCATAATTGGGCCCGCGCACTTCATCAATGCGGATATTTGCCTGTGAACCGATGCGCAAAGTAATAGTGGAAGGCAAGTCGGCAGTGACTTTCACGCCAATCGCATCGGTCAAAGTAACGGCGTTATCATCAGCATTGCGATCGCGAACGGTAATATCGCCGTTAATGATGATATTCTGACCGGCACTATCAACGAGGATTGCCGCATCGTCATTATTCTGCGGCGTGCCATCAATCACTATCGCCCCACTTTGAGCCAATTCATGGTTGCCATCTTCATTTACGTCAGCGACTGTGCCTGATGTATTGACGGGCGTATTGCCAGTCTCGCGAATGTCAAACGCACCGGCCGAGGCCAAGGGCAGAGCCGTCAGCAATGGCATCGCAATTGCCGTTCTTAGCAAGCGGGATTTAAAGACCACGCTGTCCCTCAATTCTTGCCACTGGGGCTATACTAGGCCGCGTCCGCCGGGTCGAGCGTGTCGCGCAATTCTCGTTTGAGAAATTTACCGCTTGCATTGCGCGGCAGCTTCTCGGTTCGCAGCCAGATATAACGCGGAATTTTGAAATTTGCCAATAGTTTGGCGCAATGTTCCCGCAATTCATCTGCACTCAGCGTTTCGCCCTCTGCCACCATAACGGCGGCACCGACTTCTTCGCCCAAGCGCTCATCCTCAACACCGAAAACCGTGCATTCGGCAACCTTGTCATGTTTGAACAAAGCGCTTTCCACTTCGGCGCAATAAATATTCTCACCGCCGCGCAGCACCATATCCTTGGCGCGGTCAACGATGAACACAAAACCCTCATCATCAATGCGGGCAATATCGCCGGTGCGGAGCCAGCCGCCTTGAATGCTTTCAGCCGTTGCTTCCTCGCGATTGAGATAGCCCTTAATCACATTCGCGCCCTTGACGCATAACTCGCCAACCTCGCCTTGCGGCAGGTCATTGCCATCCGCGTCAATCACTTTGCCTTCCAAAGTCGGCACAAGCGGGCCACAGCTTTCCGGCCTATCGAGGAAGAACGCGCCGACAACAGCCGTGATGAGGCCGCATGTTTCGGTCATGCCATAGCCGGTATTGGCTTGGCCGTTTTCCAATGCGCTGTCAATTTTGCCGACCAAATCGGGCTGCAATTGCGCGCCGCCGCCGCCCAATGTCACCAGAGATGAGGTGTCATATTTCTCAAAATCAGGGTGCATGATAATCTCACGCGCCATCACCGGCACACCGCTGACATTCGTCACCTTATGGCGGTCAATAATTTTCAACGCCTCACCGGCTTCCCATTTATACATGAAAATCAGTGTGCCACCGGCCAGAGTGGCGGGCTGCACAACGCAATTATTCGCGGTCACATGAAATAGCGGCGTCGTGACCAACATGGTTGGGGCCGGGCCTTCGCCGGGGGCCGGAAGCTGGTCTTCCGTGCCATTGGCGCGCGCTTCAGCCGCGTTAGAGGCCGCCGACATAAAGGCCACATTCATCAGGTTCAAAACGCAACCGCGCTGCGTCAGCTGAGCGCCTTTCGGGCGGCCCGTCGTGCCGGATGTATAGAAAATGCAAGCATCCTCATCGCCATCAACCGCAATTTTGGGCATCTCGCCGCCATGATTTTTCAGTTCGGCATAATCAATCACGCCGTCAATCGGTTCAGGCAAGCGCAGGCCGATAAGTTTCATATCGGGGAATTGGTCGCGCACCGGCAGCACGCGATCCAGCCGCTCCACATCAGCGATAAAGGCTTTCGGCGCGCTGTCTTCGAGACCATATTGCATCTCATCCGTCACCCACCACGCATTCATGCCGACCACGGTAATACCGGCCGATGTCAGCGCCCAATAAAGCAGCATCCATTCCGGATAATTGCGGAACGCCAAAGCCACGCGGTCGCCTTGCTGAATGTCATTGGCATGCATCCAATTCACAATCGACGCGGTTTCGGCATAAGCCTCGCTATAGCTCCAGCTTTCATCTTCATAAATCAGATAGGTTTTATCGCCATGCATGGCCGCCAAACCCCAAACATCGCCCAAATTGGCGGGGGCATTGGTAAAGGTCTTCAGCGTCTCGCCGCGCACCTCTATCTCACCAACTGCGAACATGCTTTCTGCGCCCGTCATCTCGGCGCGGATTTGTTTTAATTCTTGATACACGGCTAAAACCTCCCAATTTGCCGAGCGATATTACCCACTCTTCGACAGGCCGCAAGCAGAAACTGACGCAAAGCCCGCTTTGCCATCTGGTTTTTTCACCACGCTTGGCTTAAGCTCGGTGCATGATTGATTTTGCCCTCAATGCGCTCGACCAATCGGCCATTGTGACCGATACAAATGCGGCTCAAGCCGTGCGCGAAACCGTCGCGCTGGCGGAATATCTCGACACGCTGGGCTATCGCCGCTTTTGGCTGGCCGAGCATCACAACACATCGGCCTTTGCCGGTGCCGCGCCGGAAATCCTTATCGGGCATATTGCGGCGCGCACGCAAAACCTCTCCATCGGCTCGGGCGGCATAATGTTGCCGCATTATGCGCCGCTGAAAGTGGCCGAACAATTTCGCATGTTGGCCAGTCTATCGGGCGGGCGCATTGATTTGGGCTTGGGCCGCGCGCCGGGTGGTGACCCGAAAACCACCGCCGCTTTGCAGCCGGGGCCGAAATCTTGGCCGCCGGAAGTGTTTCCGCAGCAAGTGGAAATGCTGCTTCAATTCCTCGAAGACGCCAATGGCCTGAAGGGCGAAGCGGGCGGCTTTCCCGAAGACCATCCCTATCAGGGCATGCACGCGCAGCCGCTGGGGCCGGAGGCCGTGCCGGTCTTTATGCTCGGCTCGGGCGGCGATGGTGCCTATCACGCGGCGCAATTTGGCCTGCCTTATGTTTACGCGCATTTCATCAATCCCGAAAATCTTGAGACCGCGCTGGACGCTTATCGCTCGCATTTCAAGCCATCGCGGCAATGCCCCGAGCCGAAAGTCATGCTGGCAACATCTGTTTTGGTTGCCGAGACGACAGAAGAAGCCGCCTATTTGGCGCGCCCGCGCAATATTTGGGCCACTCAACTCATGCAGAATAAGGGCGGGCGTTTTCCCACTCTGCAAGAGGCGCATGAGTGGGCATTAACCCCGCAAGACGCGGCCATATTGCCGCAAATTGAAGGGCGTGGCTTTACCGGCCAAACCGATGATGTGCTGCAACGCCTAAGCGATACGGTGCAACAATATGAGATTGATGAGGTTTTCGCCCTCACGCTTATTCCCGATATTGATGCCCGCAAACGCTCTTATAAATTACTGGCCGAGGCGGCCGGATTGTCGCAAGCCGGACTGGCGGCGGCGCAATAATTCTATATGGGATAAGGGCTGAAAGCCGCTTGACCCCTGCCGCGCCATCATGCACAACAGGGCAGATTTTTTCTTTGGAGGACTTACATTATGAGTTTGGATTTTACCGATAAGGTTGTCATTGTCACCGGAGCCGGTGGTGGGCTTGGCAAAAGCCACGCGCTGGATTTTGCCCGTCGCGGCGCAAAAGTCGTGGTTAATGATTTGGGCGGCAGCATGGACGGTTCAGGCGGTTCATCAGAAGCGGCTGAAGCCGTGGTTGCTGAAATTAAAGCCGCCGGTGGCGAAGCCATCGCCAATGGCTCCAGCGTGACCGATGATGCGGGCGTTGACAATATGATTGCCCAAACCATGGACGCCTATGGCCGCATTGATGTGCTGGTCAATAATGCCGGTGTGCTGCGCGATAAAAGTTTCGCCAAAATGGAAATCGGTGACTTCACCTTTGTGGTCGATGTGCACCTGTTCGGCACAATGAAGCCGACCAAAGCCGTTTGGCCGATTATGAAAGAGCAAGGCTATGGCCGCATCATGGTCACCTCCTCTTCTTCAGGCCTTTACGGCAATTTCGGCCAAGCCAATTATGGCGCTGCCAAGCTGGGCGTTGTCGGCTTCATGAACACGCTGAAGCTGGAAGGTCAGAAAGACAATATCCACATTAACGCGCTGGCCCCTGTGGCATGGACGCGGATGACGGAAAATCTGATGCCTGCTGAAATGGAAGACATGCTGACACCTGAGCGGGTCACCCCTGCCGTCGTCTTTATGTGTTCTGAAGGCGCGCCGACCGGCAAAATCATTTGCGCCGGTGCGGGTGCTTATACCTCGGCCGCCATTGTGGAGACCAAAGGCATGTATTTGGGCGAAAACCCAAGCGCCGAAGATGTTGCCGAAAATTGGGAAACCATTTCGAAAATTGACGATGCTGCCAAAGCCCTGTTCCAGGGTGGCGAGCAGACAGGTCGCATGTTCGAACTGATCCAAGAAGCCAGCAAGTAATTGAGATTGGGCGCGGGGTAACCTCGCGCCCATTTTTTTATGCGCCAGATTGCCATATCAACCGCCCTTTTATACGCCCTATGGCTGCTGCTGTCGGGGCATTATAATGGTTTGCTTTTGACGCTGGGCTTTTTCTCGGCGCTCGGCGCATCGCTGATTGGGGCGCGCATGGGCGTGCTTGATGAAGAAGGCCTGCCAATGGCCATTTTGGTGCGCCTGCCCAAAGTCACCTTGTGGCTGATATGGGAAATCTTGAAATCCAATATTGGCGTGGTGCGGGTTATCCTCAATCCGAAACTGGCGCGCCCGCAAATGGTGCGGGTGAAAGCCAGCCAAAAAACCGTCGCCGGATTGGTAACCCATGCCAATTTCATCACCCTGACGCCGGGCACGGTCTCAGTCGATGTTGATGAAGACGATAATATGATTTTAGTGCACGGCCTGACCGATGATTTTGCCGCCGCCTGTCTTGAGCCGGATATGGACGCGAAAGTCAGCAGCTTGGAGGGCAAATAATGGAGGGCGCGCTGGCCATCACACTGATTGCGCTGGGCGTCGCCGCGACGCTGGCCATTATACGCGCCACGCTTGGCCCCACTTCTTTTGACCGCGTATTGGCCGTCAACTCGGTCGGCTCCATCGCCGTTTTATTGATTGCGGTTTACGGCTTTTTTGATGGACGCCCCGAATTTCTCGACATTGCCATGCTTTACGCGCTGATTAATTTCATCGGCACCATCGCCATTTTAAAATTCTTCCGCTTCGGCACACTGGGCGACCATGTGCTTCACGAAGATGAGGAGGACGCATGAGCGCACTTGAGATAACGCAGCTTATCGGCATTGCCAGCCTGCTTATCGGCAGCCTCGCGGTTATATTCGGCGCGCTGGGTTTGCTGCGTTTGGGCGATGTCTATCAGCGCATGCATGGCGCGGGCATTGTCGATACTGGCGGCGCGGGTCTTATTTTATTTGGCCTGCTAATGCTGTCGCCCGATTGGACGGTGACGGTGCGCCTCATTCTCATCGGCTTTATTTTGGTGATGACCGGCCCGACCGCCACCCATGCGATTGCGCGCGCCGTGCGCGTATCTGACCAAGAGCCTGACAATGTCAGCGAGACAAAAACCAAAAAACGGGGGCGTGGCTAATGTCCGGATTCCTCGTTAATGCATCGCTCATCTCGCTCTTAACGCTCATCGCCATTCTGGCATTGCGCCTGCATCGCCTATTTGCCGTCGTCATGTTATCGGGTGCCTTCTCACTGGTGGCGGCCACTTTATTTGTGGTGCTGGACGCGGTTGATGTGGCCTTTACCGAGGCCGCGGTCGGCGCAGGCATTTCGAGCATTTTGGCATTGGCGACGTTGTCGCTTGTGCCGGCTGAAGAAAAACCTCACTCCATCGCTTTTGTGCCGGCCTTTCTGGCATTGGCCACCGCCCTCATGCTGGCGGTTGCGGTTACTGATTTGCCCGCTTTCGGTGATGTGAACGCGCCGATACATAATCATGTCGCACCCGAATTTATCAAAGGCAGCGCCGAGGATATCGGCATTCCAAATGTCGTCACCTCCGTGCTGGCCAGCTATCGTGGCTATGACACGCTGGGCGAGACCGTGGTGATTTTCACCGCCGCAATTGCCGTGCTGTTGGTGCTGGGGGGCTATACTCGCCCGCATCGCAGAAAAATAAAGAGCCGCAAAAAAGGGGAGGACAAAAATGCAGGATGATTCCGTCATTCGCGTCGTCTCCAAAGTGATGATACCGACCGTTATGCTGTTCGCGCTTTATGTGCAATTTCACGGCGATTACGGCCCGGGCGGCGGCTTTCAGGCCGGGGTTATTTTCGCCTCTGCTTTTGTGTTGAACGCCATGATTTTCGGGCTTAATCGCGGGCGGCATGTCTGGCCTGCCAATCTCAACCTGTTGGCGATTTGCGCCGGTGTGCTGCTTTACGGCCTGACCGGTATTGCCTCGCTGTTTCTCGGCGCGAATTATCTGGATTATGATGCGCTGGGCGCGACGGCGAAATCCGGCCAGCATATCGGCATTTTGCTGGTCGAGTTTGGCGTCGGCCTGACCGTCGCCTCGGTGATGGTCGCGCTGTTTTTCACCTTTGCCGGAAGGCTGACGCATATTCGCCTCATGTCGAAAATGCAGGCGCATGAAGAAGCCAGCCCGCCAGCGAGCAAAACTAAAACTAAAGCCAAAAAAGCCGGAGGGCGCTCATGAGCAGCCTCGCAGGCCAGTGGAATTACTTTCTCGTCATCGCGCTGATGATGATTGGCTTTTACGCGGTGATTGCGCGCGGCAATATGGTGAAGAAAATGGTCGGGCTGACGATTTTCCAGACCTCGGTTTTCATGCTGTATATTTCTATGGGCAAGGTGAGTAACGGCACCGCTCCGATTTTGACCGGCGACCCGCAAACGCTTTACGCCAATCCGCTGCCGCATGTGCTTATTCTGACCGCCATTGTGGTCGGCGTGGCGACAACGGCGGTCGGCTATGCGCTGATTATCCGCGTTTATGAAAGCTATGGCACGATTGAGGATGACGAGCTGATTAAAATGATTGAGGCCGAAGACGCCGAGGATAGCGAAGACATGAATGGGGAGACGCAAAGCGCATGATGCAGCACCTCCCCGTTTTGCAAGTCCTGCTGCCGCTTTTGGGCGCGCCGCTTGCTGCCCTTTTGCGTGGCCGCGATATGGCTTGGGGCCTCGCCCTCTTGCTGACCGGCGCGGCCTTTCTCATTTCCGCTATTTTATTCGGCCTGCAATATAGCGCCGGAGAGGCTTTGATTTACGACCTTGGCGGCTGGCCCGCCCCGCTCGGCATTGTTTATGTCATTGATGCCGCCAGCGCGCTGGTATTGCCGGTCGTGTCGGGCTTGGCTTTTGTGGCGACCATTGCGGCACGGCGATTGGTCGAGGCCGAAATTGACGCGCGCGACCATGCGCTGTTTTACGCCGCTTGGCTGCTGACCATTGCCGGTATGTTGGGACAGATCACCACGGGCGATGCGTTTAACATTTTTGTCTTTCTCGAAATTTCTTCGCTTTCGGCCTATGCGCTGGTGGCTATGGGGGCCGGACGCGACCGCCGCGCTCTTCCGGCGGCATTTAACTATCTCATTCTCGGCACGGTTGGCGCGACTTTTTATGTAATCGGCCTTGGCCTGCTTTATATGCTCACCGGCACGCTTAATCTGACGGATTTGGCAGAACGTCTGGCGGAAGTGGAATCGACCCGCGCCTCCTTCACCGCTTTGGCCTTTATCGCGCTGGGATTATTCTTGAAAATGGCGTTGTTTCCGCTGCATTTCTGGCTGGTTCCGGCCTATGCCCATGCGCCCTCAGCCGTGTCTGCCCTAATGGCCGCCACCGCCACCAAAGTCTCGGTCTATGTGCTGATACGTCTGATGTTTGGCGTTTTCGGCGTCGAGTTTAACGGCCTTGCCGATGCGATTGGCTTGCTGATTTTGACGCTGGGCATTGCCGGTGCTTTTGCCGGAACCCTCGCCGCCATTATCGAAACCGATTTGAAAAAACTCTTCGCCCAATCCTCCATTGCCCAGCTTGGCTATATGGCGATTGGCATTGGCGCGATGAGCATGACCGGACTGGCCGCGGCGTTCATCCATTTATTCAATCACGCACTGATGAAGGGCGCGCTGTTTTTGGCCATTGGTGCCATTGCCGCGCAAGTCGGCCGCGCCAGCATGCAAACCATTGAGGGTGCGGGACGCCAAATCCCCATCACCATGACCGCTATTTTGGTCGGCGGTTTGGCGCTTATCGGCGTGCCGCTAACGGCGGGCTTTATTTCTAAAGTTTATCTGGTGCGCGCTTTGTTGGAACAAAATTTCTGGCTGCTCGCCGCCCTGACCTTTATCAGCTCGGCGCTGGCTTTGGCTTATGTTTGGAAAATCATCGAAGCCGCATGGCTGAAAGAACGCCCCAAAGGCGCGCCCGTATTGGTGGAAACCCCGGTGCATTATGTGCCCGCTTGGCTGATGGTCTTGGCCACAATCGGCTTTGGTATTTTCGCCGGACCTTTGGTTGATGCCGCCTATGCCGCCGCCGCCGTATTTATCGGGGGTGCGCGCTAATGGGAATTGAGATGCTGATATATGCGCTTTTGGGGCTACCGCTTATCGCCTCGGCCTTGGTGCTGGTGCTGCATGACCGCCCGAATTTGCGCGATGGGCAGGCTCTATTTATCGGACTGATAACGGCAGGCTGTGCCATCCAACTTTACGCCGCGCCACATAGCGAAACAGTGACGCTGTTTTCTCTGGCGGCGGGGCTGGATGTCAGCTTCACCCCTGAGCCTTTGGGCAAGCTCTTCGCGCTGGTCGCCGGTGTGTTATGGCCGGTCGCGACGCTTTACACGATTGGCTATATGCGCGGCGCGGGCGAGAAAAATCACACGCGCTTCATGTTTTTCTACGCCATTGCCATTCACGCGGCGATGGGCATTGCGCTATCGGGCAATTTGCTGACGCTCTTCGTGTTTTATGAAATCCTCACCTTCTCCACCTATCCATTGGTGACGCATAAAGGCACGCCCGAAGCCGTGCAGGCGGGGCGGATTTATCTCGGCATTTTGGTCGCCAGTTCGGTCATTCTATTGCTGTTTGGCGTTATTGGCGTTTGGGTGCTGACCGGCACGCTGGACTTTCAAAGCGGCGGTATTCTGGCCGGTCATATTGACCCGTTTTATGTGCCTTTCCTGCTCGGATTATTTGCCTTTGGCATTGGCAAAGCCGCCCTTATGCCGCTGCATCGCTGGTTGCCTGCCGCCATGGTCGCGCCGACGCCGGTCAGTGCGCTATTGCATGCCGTCGCCGTGGTGAAAGCCGGTGTCTTCACCGTGTTGAAAGTTGCGGTCTATGTATTCGGCATTGATTTTCTGCGCGAGACGGGTAGTAGCGACTGGCTCGTCTGGGTTGCCAGCTTCTCCATTCTCGCCGCCTCTATTGTCGCCATGACCAAAACCAATTTAAAGGCGCGCCTCGCCTATTCCACCATCAGCCAACTTGGCTATATCGTGCTGGGCGCGGCCTTGGCCACCTCATTGGCAGCCAGTGGCGCGGCGGTTCATATTGCCGCCCATGCAGCGGGTAAAATCACCCTGTTTTTCTGCGCCGGTGCAATTTATGTGGCGCATCACCTGACCGATATTAAAGACATGAACGGCTTGGGCCGCGTCATGCCCGTCACTTATACGGCATTTGCCTTTGGCGCTTTATCGATTATCGGCGTGCCGCCGCTGGCCGGTGCTTGGTCAAAAATCATGCTGATGGGTGGCGCATTGGATAATGGTCATGTTCTGGTGCTCGGCGTGCTGATGGTGTCGTCTCTGCTCAATCTTGTTTATTTGGGCGAGATTGTGCTGCGCGGTTTCTTCGCCAAACCGACGCATGGGCTGAAAAGCGATGACGTGCAAGAAGCGCCCGTATCCATGATGCTGCCTCTGTGTCTGACAGCAGCGATGTCGCTGGCGTTGTTCTTCGCGATTGATATGTTCATTCTGGATTTCGGGGGCTGAGATGGGTGATAAGACTGAAACATCTCTCATCTTGCGGCGCGTGATGCGCGGCTTGCTGGCCCTTTGCGCGCTCGGCCTATTGGGCGAGGTGCTCATTCATCGCCATGCTTATTTCGCGCTGGAGGCGACGCCGTTTTTCTTTGCGCTGTTTGGCATCATCGCCGCTTGTCTGATTATCGGCGGCAGCATGGTCGCGGCGCGGCTGATAGGCCGTGCGCCCGATTATTATGGGGGCGATGATGATGCTTGAGCCTGTCGCCACCCTGCTGCTTTCCATGCTTTCCATTCCGGGCATGGCGCTGATAGCCGGTGCTTTGGCTGTCCCCTTGCTGCCCGCATCGGCGCGCAACGCCTTTATGTTGGCGCTGATTGCTTTTTCCGGCTGGACGGTTTGGCAAATTGCGCCGGATGCCAGCCTCACGGCCCGCTTGGCCGGTATTGAGTTAACCTTGCTGCGGGTCGAGGCGATAACCAAGCCCTTCGCGCTGGTCTTTCATATCGCTGCCGCCCTCAACGTCATTTACGCCATGCATGAGAAAGCCCGACTGACCGCCACGGCGGGGCTGGCCTATGCCGGTGCGGCCATTGCCGCGCTATTTGCGGGCGATTTCCTGACGCTGTTTATCTATTGGGAACTGACCACTTTCGCCTCGGTCTTTTTGGTGCTGGCCGGAAACACGCAGCGCGCGACACGCGCCGCCATGCGCTATTTGCTGATGCAAGTCGCCTCGGGCGTCATTTTATTGGCCGGAGCGGTTTTGCTTTGGCGCAGCGGAGCGGGCTTCGCCATCACCGCTTTAGACGCCACCACGCCTGCCGGTTTTTGCATCCTTTTGGCCCTCGGCATTAAAGCGGGCTTTCCGCTTTTGGGCGGCTGGCTGCAAGACGCCTATCCCGAAGCCTCGCCCGCAGGCTCGGTTATGCTGTCGGCCTTCACCACCAAGCTGGCGATTTACATGCTGGTGATTTGCTTTGCCGGTTTCAAACCGCTGATTTATATCGGCGTCGCTATGGCGATTATCTCGCTCTTCGCCGCCATGATTGAAAATAATCTGCGCCGCGTGCTGGCCATTGCGCTGGTCAATCAGCTTGGCATTATGGTGGTCGGCATCGGCATTGGCAGCGAATTGGCCATAAACGGCGTGACCGCGCATGCTTTTGCCAGCGTGCTTTATAAGGGGCTGTTATTCATGAGCATGGGCGCGGTGTTTTTCCGCACCGGCACAGACCGCGCCGACGCGCTGGGCGGGCTGGCCCGCCACATGCCCTGGACGGCAGGCTTTTGCCTCATCGGTGCGCTATCCATCGCCTCCATGCCGCTTTTCTCAGGCTTCACCACCAAGGCGTTAACCTTGGGCGCGGTCGCCAAGCAGGGCGAATTATGGGTCTGGCTGGGACTGCTTTTTGCCTCGGTCGGCGTTGTGCTGCACACGGCTTTGAGACTTCCCTATGCCGCTTTTTTTGCCACCAACCCAAAAATCAAGGCCGAGGAAGCGCCGCTGAATATGCGCGTGGCGATGGGCTTGGCGGCGGGCGGCTGTCTTGTCATTGGCCTCTATCCAAGCGCGCTTTATGCGCTGCTGCCCTATGCGGTCAGCTATAAGGTTTGGGATGTCGGCCATGTGCTGGGCGAGGTGCAATTGCTGGTTTTTGTTGCGCTGATATTCGCCCTGATGGTGCGCCGTGGCCTTTATCCGCTATCGGGCGCGGACATGGTTATTTACACGGATTGGATTGGCCGCTATGCGCTGCCGCGCCTGATTATCGGCATTGGCGCGCCGCTTATGCGGCTTTGGAATGGCGCGAAAGACGGTTTTGTCGCGCTGATGCTGCGCCTTTTACGCACCGGCGAAGAAGCCAGCCGCGCCACCGGATTGGCCTCAGGGGTCGCATCAACCGGCGCAGCGGCGGGCATTTTCCTCGCCCTCTTTGCGCTGATATTGCTCATTCGTATCGTCATCTAGATAGAAAAAGGGCGCCCGCTCATGAGAGAGAGGACGCCCCTAATTTTGTTGATAGCCTGATTTGGCGGCCTGAATTAGAGACCCAAAACAGCCTTGGAAATAATGCCGCGCTGAATTTCATTCGAGCCGGCATAAATCGATGTCTTGCGATAGTTGAAATAACGCGGCGTCACCGGCGCGACACCGGCCATGCCGATATCACTCTCATTATTTGACGCCAATGTGTCTTCAACAAATGGCAGGCCATATTGACCGACAGCTTCCATGCCCAATTGAGACACTTCCTGCTGCAATTCAGAGCCGCGTGTCTTCAGCATGGAAGACGAGCCAGGGCCGATATTTTGACCGGCGCTCACCTCAGAGAAGATACGCAATTCAGTGGCTTCCATGACCATGATTTGACGCTCCAAATCAGCCAGCTTGGCCCCGAAATCTTCGTCTTCAATCAGCGGCTGACCGTCCATGACAACGTCACCGGCCAGCTTCTTGACCTTATCCAGCGCGCGATACAGCCCGCCTGAATAGGGATTGCCGCGTTCAAATTCGAGCAGATATTTGGCGCATGTCCAACCCTCATTCAAATTGCCGACAAGATTTTCTTTCGGCACTTTGACGTCTTCAAAGAAGACTTGGTTAATCTCTTGCGCGCCTTCAGCAGGCCCGTCCAATGTCACCAATGGCGACACGGTGACACCCGGCGTGTGCATATCAATCAGCAAAAATGAGATGCCCTGCTGACGCTTGCCCTCATTAGAGGTGCGCACGAGGCAGAAAATCATATCGGCATGTTGCGCCATTGTGGTCCAAATTTTCGTGCCATTGCAGAGGAAATGATCGCCCTTATCTTCGGCTTTCATTTGCAATGAGGCGAGATCGGAGCCTGAGCCGGGCTCAGAATAACCCTGACACCACCACACATTAGAGGCCAGAATATCCGGCAGATATTTGGCTTTTTGCTCTTCCGTGCCGAATTTCATAATCACCGGCGCGACCATAGTCATGCCGAAAGCAATGGTATGCGGCGCACCGGCGGCTTCCATTTCTTGCGTGAAGATAAATTTCTGTGTCGGGGTAAAGCCCGCACCACCATGCTCGGTCGGCCAATTTGGCGCGGCCCAACCTTTTTCATAAAGGCGCTTTTGCCATGTCTCATGGCTTTGCTTGGTGATGTAACCGTTTTTAGACCGCTCACATTCGCGGCGAATATCGGGCGTAAAAGCCTCTTCAATAAAGTCGCGCACTTCCTGACGGAAGGCTTCGTCTTCAGCACTATAACTCAAATCCATGTCGCTCTCCTTAGGATACGAACTTCACCGGCACCACATCGGGCGCACCGGCCATGACACCGCCACCCAAGGGCGCGGCAGCGGCACCGAAAGCGGCCGATTTACCATGCACCTTGCGGGCATCCATATTTTCATAAACTTCAAACACGCGATAAACCGTGGCGTCGGCTTCATCTTGCAGCAAATCATATTGCAGCGTGCCCGGCTCATCCGCTTTCACGGCTTTTTGCATGTCTGCGAAAGCGGCTTCAAAATCCGCTTGCTTGCCATCAACAACTTTCAAAGTTGCCAAATATCCTACTTTCATGATCGGCCCTCCTGCCTGTTATTTATCCTGATATTCTGCCGGACGCTTTTCGAGCATGGCCGACACGGCTTCATTATGGTCTTCACTTAAATGCATGAGTGCCTGCGCATTGGCCGACATCTCCATGACCGTCTCAAAACTGCTGTTTTGACCATGACGCATGAGACGCTTGGCGGCCCGCAACGCTTCCGCGCTTTGCCCCGCCACTTGATGAGCCATATCATGCGCAGTTTCGAGCAGCTTGTCATCTGAAACGACTTGCGACACAAGACCCCAGCCCAGCGCCTGTTCGGCGGAAATGGTTTTGCCGGTAAACAGCAATTCAGAGGCGCGCGCGCCGCCAATAATGCGTGGCAAGAGCCACGCCCCGCCATCGCCAGGAATGAGACCGATTTTCAAAAATGTCGCGCCGAAAATGGCTTTTTCTGAGGCGATGCGCATATCGCATAAACACGCCACATCATTGCCGAGACCAATGGCCGGGCCGTTAACCGCGGCAATGGCGGGCACTTCCAGCCCCCATAGGCTTTTGACAATTTGATGAATACCGCGGCGATAGCCATCGGCAATATGCGCGCCCGCGCCGCCAAATGGGCCTTCGCGCTTTTGCATGACCTTGACATTGCCACCGGCTGAAAATGCCGAACCGGCACCGGTGAGAATAACGCAGCGCACATTGCGGTCGGCATTAATCTGCGCCACCGCATCTGAAAAAACTCCGCCATCGCCCGGCTCGCCAAGCGCATTGCGCATGTCGGGCCGGTTGATGGTCAGGGTTACAATGTGACCCTGCTGGTCAAATTCCAGCATGGGCAACCTTAAGCAGCCGCGAAGCGCTTCAAGTGATGGTCCACATTACCGAATTGTGTGTCGATAACGGTCAAACGCTTGAAGTAATGGCCGACATTCAGTTCTTCTGTCATGCCCATACCGCCATGCAATTGCACCGCTTCTTGACCGACAAAACGACCTGATTTGCCGATTTGCACTTTCGCACCGGCTGCCGCTTTTTTGCGCTCAGCTTCGCTCTCGGTCAGCTTCATATTGACCATATAGGTCATTGAAACCGACTGTTCATATTCCATAAACATATCGACCATGCGATGCTGCAAGACTTGGAAGCTACCAATCGGCACGCCGAACTGCTTGCGGGTTTTGCAATATTCAACCGTCGCATCATTCAGGCATTTCATATGGCCAATGGCTTCGGCGCATACCGCGCCAATGCCGTAATCAAGCGCTTCTTCAAGCAGTGCCAGACCGTTACCGGCGGCACCAATCAGCGCGTCTGCACCGACCGATACATTTTCCAGCGTCACTTCGCTGGCGCGATTGCCGTCAACCGTCGGATAATCTTGCGTGGCGACGCCGCTTGCCGATTTATCGACAATGAACAGGCCCAGACCGTCGCTATCGCGTTGGTCGCCTGAAATGCGAGCCGAAACAATCAGCTTGCTGGCCCAAGGCGCGGCGGCAACAACGGCTTTCGTGCCGTTCAGCACATAGCCCTCGCCATCGGCTTTCGCAGAGGTCAAAACATCAGCCGGATTAAAGCGGCTTTGCGGCTCGGCATAAGCCAGCGCCCACACATCTTCACCGGCAATAATGCCCGGCAGATGCGTTTCTTTTTGCGCGTCTGATGCGTGGCGCGATAAAATACCACCGCACAGAACGATTGTCGGCAAATAGGGTTCCACCACCAGACCGCGGCCCAGCTCTTCCATGATAACCATGGTTTCAATCGGTCCGCCGTCAAGGCCACCCATCTCTTCTGAGAAAGGCGCGGCCAGCAAGCCAAGCTCGGCAAATTGGCCCCAAATCTCGCGGCTCATGCCCTCTTCGCTGCGGACGATTTTCATCCGGCTGTCGAAGTCATAATTATCTTGCACAAAGCTCTGCACCATGTTGCGGAGCAGGGTTTGTTCTTCGGTAAAACTAAAGTCCACTGTTTAATTCCTCTTCAAATTCGCTTTGAGCTTGGCGAGAGCCTAAAGACCCAAAACCATCTTGGCAATGATATTGCGCTGAATTTCGTTCGACCCGCCATAAATGGAGGTCTTACGATTGTTAAAATAAGATTGCGACACGCCTTCGGCATGGTCGGGGCCGATAGACAGATAATTGTCGCCCCGGTCAAGCTGCGGCACCCAAGGCGACGCATAATTGCCGACCGCTTCCATGGTCAACTCGGTAATGCGCTGCTGAATTTCCGTGCCCTTAATTTTCAAAATCGAGCTTTCCGGTCCCGGCCCTTGGCCCTTGCTTTCAGACGCCAATGTCCGCAATTCGGTATATTCCAAAGCCGTCAGGTCAATTTCCAGTTCAGAAATTTTGCGGGCAAAATCGGCCGAGTCCAGAAGCGGCGCACCGTCTTCCATCTCACCGCGCGCAATATCGCGCAAACGGTCAATGGCTTTTTTCGAGCGCGCCACACCGGCAATGCCTGAGCGCTCATTGCCCAGCAAAAACTTGGCAATGGTCCAGCCCTTATCCTGCTCGCCTACCAGATTTTTGGCCGGCACGCGCACATCGGTCAGGAACACTTCATTGACTTCATGACCGCCATCAATGGTGATGATGGGCTTCACTTCAATGCCCGGCGTGTTCATGTCAATCAACAGAAAAGAAATGCCCTGTTGCGGTTTGCCCTCGCTGCTGGTGCGCACGAGGCAGAACATCCAGTCAGCATGCTGCGCCAAAGTGGTCCAAATTTTATGGCCATTGACGACATATTCATCGCCATCCAATTCAGCTTTGGTTTTCAGTCCGGCGAGGTCTGAGCCTGCGCCCGGCTCTGAATAGCCCTGACACCACCAGGTCTCACCTGACAAAATGCCCGGCAGAACCCAGTCTTTTTGCTCTTGATTGCCGAAATTATAAATCACCGGCCCAAGCATGGCGATGCCGAAAGGCAGCGGCGGAATGGTGCCGAAAGCAGCGCTTTCTTCATTCCAAATATATTTCTGCGTCACCGTCCAGCCGGTGCCGCCAAATTCTTCCGGCCAGCTTGGCGCGGCCCAACCTTTTTTGGCGAGAATTTTATGCCAAGCAAGAAAATCTTCCTTGCTCAATTCACCGCGATCAACCCCAACCAAATGCTGCGGATAGTTTTCCTCGATAAAGCTACGCACTTCATTGCGGAAAGCTTGATCTTCAGGTGCAAAATCGATGTCCATAACGACCTCCAATTAAATTTGTTTGAATTTAGCCAAATTGAGAGGTGAATCAATCACCCTTTTGGGAAAAAATGACGCATCGGCAGGAATATGTTAATAGAAAGCCATGAATGAAACGGATGACAGCCTGAAATCGCCCTGCAAGCGCGTCTGCGCCGTATCGGCGCGCACTAATTTTTGCGTCGGCTGTGGGCGCAAATTAATGGAAATCGGCGGCTGGTCCGGCTTTTCAGATGATGAAAAGCGCGCCGTGCTGGCCCAACTCCCCGCCCGACTCGATAGCATGCAAAAAGCCTAAAGCGGTTTATCGCCGAACCAATGCAGCGTTTCGGCCAGATTAACCACCGCGCCAATAACGATAATGGAGGGCGGCTCCAGCCCCTTATCGGCGGCAATTTGCGCCGCATCGGCCAGATGGCCGGTCGTGATTTGTTGGCGCGGCGTTGTGGCATGAGTGACAATGGCCACCGGCTCATCCGCGCTGCGCCCTGCCTGCATCAGCAAATCGGCAATCACCGCCAAGCGGCTCATCGCCATATAAATGACAATCACCGGCGAGGCTTTGGCAATGGACGCCCAATCCAGCAATTCCGCTTCGCCCTTACCGGCCAAATGACCGGTGACGAAGGTGACAGCGTGATTGACGTCGCGATGGGTGGCGGGAATACCGGCATAGCCCAGCCCGCCGACACCGGCCGAAATGCCCGGAATGATGCGGAAAGGAATATCCGCCGCGACAAGCGCTTGCGCCTCCTCGCCGCCGCGCCCGAAAATAAACGGGTCGCCGCCCTTAAGGCGCAGCAC
>VMHT01060896.1_pt1 | contig 22150 bp, 22 predicted proteins | sample 4693611 | NCBI WGS metagenome assembly VMHT01 (sample SAMN12280063, study PRJNA550983) | marine metagenome | isolation source: seawater sampled from same location over 5 years 0.02-0.2 micron viral filtrate | place: USA: collected off the coast of southern California halfway between the port... ...
AGGAAAGCTAATGTTTTGAAAGATATAACCACTATCAGGTATAGTAACTACGCCACCACTTTCAGTAGCAGTATTTGTACTCCAATCAGTTGAAAAGTCTGAAAAATCACCACCAACGACATAATCATCACCTGTATAAGTCTTCACAGAGTGTACCCTTGCATCACTTGTTGCAGTAGGAGTAAGTAGTATAGATGCTTTGTCTAGTACATCAGCATTATCTATATCAGTAATTATATTTCTAGTATCAAATAGGTTTTCACTAAAAGTTACCCTCCTTGCTAATTTTGATAATAAGCCACCTATTTCGTCAATAACACCTTTTGCTACACTTAAAGCTAATCCTAATCCTAACATATTATTCTGTATATACTACTTCCATAGTAGCGTTAAACCTTAATGTTGTTCCTTGTGCTGCACCTGCTGATATAGTAACGATAATAATATCTCCTGCTGAGAATGTTTGAGTGCTACCCAATCCACCTGCAGAAAACACATCTGTTGTAGTAGTTCCACCACCAACTTCACTAGCTGTGCTACCTAATTGAGTAAGGTCAATACCCGCAGAACTTTCATCAACAGGAGTTCCTTTGTAAATTTTAAAGTTTACAGTCTTACCACTTGTAGCTGCTACAACACCACCAAAAGCATTAATGTAACCATCTCTAAGGCAGTATAGTTGTGCTTGTGCAACAGCATCTCGTGCATCAGCAGTAGGGTCAGTAACTAACGTATCCCAAAGGTGAGTAGAGTTGCTTGAATATGTAGGCGCATACTCGTTAGTATCGCTTTTAGTAAAGTAACCCCCCATCCTAACGAAATGAGTTCGTCTAAGGTTATCATCTGCCCAAGTCAAAGCATTACTACCATTCTTTGTAAGAACAGTATTAGCCGATGCTGTGCTAAAGTCCTTTGGAACGTGAAGCTGTGAGTTATCTAAACTACTATGTTCGTTACTAGCCATATTATCTTGTATATCCTATGCAAATACCACTTGTTAATGTAATGTCCGTTATCTTACCCAAGAACAATGTAGTTCCCGCAGGTAGAGTTGTTTCTAAAGCATCTTCACCTGTACAGCCTGTAACACGAATGTTTGCTATTACACTTTCCACAGGGAAATGTATGCAGTAGTAGCTTTTGTTTGATTGAGTGGCAGTAGTAAATACTTCAACATCACCAACGGTGTGTCCTACCATTCTCATCAACGATTCATTATCATCTAAAAATCCTGTTGCCATTTTATCTTATTTTATTTGTTTCTATCGTATGCCCAATTTTTTAAAGCAATATAGTTCTTGGAGTAAGGGCATTCTTTACTCACATCTTTGCCTTGTGGTTGTTTTATTGCTCTTGCAATATAAGCAATAGCTTTTCTAGCTTCAGTAGCATCGTTAGATGTCCAATCAGCTTTTTTCTTAGAAAGTAGTTTTAGGTTTCTGTTTATAGCATCTCTACCTAAACTAGCCTTTTTACTACATTTATTCTCAGACCATCTTTTTAATTCTGAGTAACTCATATTTACAGACTTCTTGTACTCTGTATATGTTTCATCAATCTCCTCTTGAGAGAAAGCGTTTTTAACGGACTTAATCTCAGAAACTAAATCACTCATCATCTCGTTGATTAAATCCATAAGGTCAAGTTGATTCTCGTCAAACTCATCGTAAGAGTTATATCCACCACCTCCGTGTTCTTTACCGCACATCCAAGAGCCATCGGGCATTTGGTGTTCCCAACCATCAGGACAATTAGGATTCTTTCTAGCGTTCTCCACATCCTCCATAGATTTTTTAGTTGGATGGTCTTTAGGTAGTAAATCAGTATCGTGTTTACCACTTCTGTACTTACCTTTCTTCATAGCATAAAGAAAAGAATTTACACGAGCATATGCCCATTGCGAAGGTGTCATATTTGGTCTAACAGACTCAGGATTTGTTTCATAAGCACCCAAACCTCTTTCAAAGACCTTCTCTAACTTCTTCAAAGTAACCTTTGCATTCCAATCAAGGTTTAACTCCTTAATCTCCTCATTGTGGTCTTTGACCTTTTTCTCAAGACCTTTCTTTACCGTTTCTGTTACTGCGTTATCCATTAGTAGAATATTATTCCGTTCATCTTACTAGCTATATCCGTATCAGGCATAGAGCTATCTCCATCTTTACCATACAAAGGATAGTTATTTACTTGGTCTTGATGTGTAATGTAAGCAATCATATCGTCAAGCAAAACTTGTGCCTTTCTAAATGTATCACTTTTCATTTGATTAAATTGCTCTACATTTGCAGGTGTACTAAAATCGGATGAGTTAACAACTAAACCTGCCGATGTTGTATTGTACTGAATCTCATTCATTACCTCAAATCTAACAAACCAACATAAAGCAGGTCTAAGGTAGTATTGTAAAAGCATTGAGTTGGCTGCCGTAAGAGTTCCTGTGCTATCGTTCTGTATCTTTAGCTCCTCATACATATCCAAACCAAGCTCAGGCTTAATGTGTGCAAGTTCAGCAATTTCAAGGATAGCATCGCTAATCAAAGCTGTATCTGTTGCTTGATTAGTAAACGCAGTAGATATAACCTCTGAAGGTGTTACAAACTTATCATATTGTCTTACATTAGCCATTCTCTTGCTGTCTTTGTACGGTTATTGTTTGTCTGTCTGATATAAGTAATTCACCATCAGGAATATTAGGCAAGTCTTTATTAAGCATTGCTCTTTGCTCATTGATAGTCAATACTTGTTTAGGGTCAATATCTGCAAGGAATGAGATAGGTGGTTCGTAAGCTACCGTAAGGTCACTTGTATCAATACCCATCTCTGCATTTATAACTCTTTTAATCGGCTCTAGCAAGATATTAGTAGTATCTCTAATAACTGTACTCATAGCTAAGTCATAGGCTATTCTAATCTCACTACCCGTATTGTTCATCTTACCCGATGATACGATACCACTCAAGGCGGGTTGCCATCTGTGAGCAGTAATTATGTTTTGGTCGGTTAACTTCTGTAAATCTAAGAAGTCACCATCTTCCTTGTTGGAGATAATCTGAACATCCGTTCCTCTACTATCTTCTCCATTCTTTACAAGGAATAATATCTTTGAGTTGTTACCACTACCTGTTAGCGTTTCTTTAGCAGTTTCAACAAACTTTTCGGCTTCTGATTCGCCAAAGTCACCATTAACGGTAACAATAGCGGAAGGACTAAATCCATTCTTAAATGATGTGTGGTTAAATTTACCAATCTCATAGTCTATTGCTATGTGTTCTAAGGCAGCCACATAATCAGGTAAACCATAAAAGTTAAATGTACTTTCATAGTCCTTATAGTGTATAATAAAACTGCTGTTAGAAATCTGTGGGTAAACAGGTATTCTTTGAGTTTTCTCTTTGTTCTTTCTGTAATTAGACCAATCAGAGTTGAAGTAAACGTACTTCTTGTTTTTAGAAACCCTAGCTGTTGAAGCATCTTTATGATAGAAGTTTACACCACCATCATATATAACACCTTCTAAGAAAGCGTTACCATAAGTATAATAGTCGTCAGCAAGTTTCTTAAAACAATCCTTTAGGCTTTCTCCATTAGCATTTATATCTTCTATAAAACCACTTAGAGTTTCATTGTCAGTAATAAAGCCACCACCCGTAGTGAATGTAGTTTTCTGTGCTAATACAGACCTGTGAGTAGAAGATTGTCTTTTTAGTTCAGCTAAGTATTGAGGGAATAAGTTATCCTTACCAAAAGGAATAAAGTCCTCTCTTAGTCTGTCTAAATCCTTAACCTCAGTATCTACCGTAGGGGTAGATAAGTTTACAAAAGCATACTTAGTATTAAAACTACTCTTTGTCGGAGTTGTCTTTACTTGATTCTTCTTTTGCTTTTGCTTTGGTTTTCTTTGGTTTTGCATCTTCTTTGCTTACAAAATTAGTAAATCCCAAGTCATAAACTTTCTTTAGTTCAGCTTGAGTTGCTCCTGCCCACATAACTTTAAATCCGTTAAAAACAGTAAGCCCTTCTTTCAGTTTTGATTTATACATACTGCAAGTATAATAAAAAAAGAAGGAAAGGGCAAATGCCCTAACCATTCCTTTTTAGTTAAATATTAAGATAAGGTAACTGTTCCTGATGATTGATTAACAGTAACTGTACTTGTTACAATTCTTGGAAGCTCACCTGAACTACAAGAGATTGTTACAGTAACACCGTTTTCTTCACCAAGTGCTGCACCTGTTCCACCTTCGATAGAAGTCAATGTAGCATACATTTGTGAAGCAAAAGCATTAACTCCTGTTTCGTGTCCGTAAGCCTCACTAATACCTACACAGTATTTGTTGTCATTATGGTCAACTACTACTGCTGCAAGTCTTTTACCTAGCAAATCTTGTAGGTTGCTAAAATGCTCAGTTGAGCAGTTAGGAACATAAAAAGATATAGTATGCTCAAACATAACAACACCATTTTCTTTAGAGCCGCTTGTAGATAAAGAACCTGTACCTTGTTTAAGGTCAAAGTTAGCTAAATCCTCAGATTGTGCTAAAGCAACACCGTGAACATCAGTAGTATTACTAAATGTAGGAGTTAACTTATCCAACTCACAAAGCGCAATGTGTCTTAGACCACCTCTTTTTTCAATATCAGAGTTGACTACAACTAAATTTTCTATTGCCATTTTATTATTATTTAAAAGTTAAAAATTAAGGGGGAGTATTTCATCCCCCATTAATTGAATTAATTACGATATAGCATTAGGAGTGTAATATACAGCTAGTTTAGGGTCTTTCAACGCTACACCAACCATATAAGCAACTCTAAAGCGATATGCTTTGTTATCCATAGAATACCATTGCTCAACAGAGTTCTCATCGAAGTCAGTACCTACAACAAAAGCATCTTTTGTAGTTAGTAAAGCTCTGTGAGTTTCAGCAGCAGCAGTACAACCGTTGATTTCTGCAACATCAGCAGCGATTGCTACATCCCAATCTCTACGTACAATGATAGGAATACCTCTGTAAGTTAAGTTAGGAACACCGTTAACCATAGCACCGTAACCTGCAGCAGCAAAGCTAGAAGATTCTAAAGTTGAAGCCATATAGTCATCAGCGATATCACCTGATACAAAGAATACGTGATTTCCTGCTTCTAATAATTCAGGAGCAGCAGAATCATAAAGACCTTGCATAATTTTAAGACCATTACCCGCTACTAAAGCAGCATCGTCAGCCTGTGTAGTTAAACCACTATATTCTCTTGTTAATGCAGTTGCACCCGCTTCTTTAGCTACTTGGAAGATACCATCATAGATACCGTAGTCAGCATCAGCTTCAGCAACATCTGACAACCATAGTTGACGATTGAAGTCAGCCTTTACGCCTTGTCCGATTAAGTCAAGAAGAATGCTCTTAACAACAGAACCCTCAACATTATCAAACTCGTGTCCGTCACGCATTAATTGACCTTTCATCTTATTGAAAAGCTCGTTTGCTCTAAACTCAATCTCAGCTTCTACACGAGAAGGAGTGATTGTAATTGTAGCACCTTTATCTCCACTACTTTCAGCAGAGAAAGCACCGTTTGTGAAAGCCTTTGTAATCTTTCCTAATTGATTGAACTTGTCAATCACAGTAGTACCTTTAATGTTAGGTAATACTTCCATATATTGCATATAATCCTGACCCATAAAGATAGGTTGGATGATTGCTCTGTTTACATCATACTGCTCAACAGTTGGTAAACTTGTTAATTCTAAAGCCATATTATATTATTTATTAATTATTTTAAAATTGATTTAGCAAAAGCATCCCAAGCGTTAACTACAACATCACTTTCGTTGATTGCAGGGTCGCTTTCTACTTCTACATTAGTTTCGGTAGCTTCTAATTTTGCTAGTTTTGCTTCCATATCAGCAACCTTGTTAGTTAAGTCAGCAATAGTGCCTTCTTTCTCACCAACAAGACCTGCTAATTCTTCTTTTTCTTCACGTAAAGAGTTAGCGTTTTCTTCTAGCTCTTCTAGCTTATTAACGATAACCTCATTGTCAGAAATAGAAACAGAAACTTCTTCAGCAGGAGTAGAAACATTCTCTCCTTTTACAGCGTTTAAGATTTCTTCTTTAACACCGTTGAACCAAGTTTTTAATTCTTCAGTCATTTTAATTGATTTATTATTATTATTTAATTTCAATTTATCATTGACCTCTTTCTCGTTTACGTTAGTAAATTTAGAAAGGTCAAAAGATGCAGCAACTTTCATAGGAGCAGTAATTGTATCTACAAATCCATATTCCATTGCTTCTTCACTTGACAACCAAGTTTCCTTATCCATCATATCCGAAAGTTGTTTAGTCGTTAGGCTAGACTTCTTAGAATATATCTCAATAATTTCATTCTTAATTTTGTCAAGTAAGTCAGCAGTTTTACGCATATCTCCTGCTTCTCCTGCCGATTGTCCAAATGGGTTATGAATCATAAAGAATCCGTTTTCTGACATCTCTATGTTATCCCCTGCCATTGCTATGACAGTAGATATAGAAGCAGCCAAGCCTTCAATCTTTATGTTTACATACCCATTGTGAGAACGTAAAGTATTGTAAATAGCTAAACCATCAAACACACTACCACCAACAGAGTTGATACGTAATGTGATGTCAGCAGTTCCAACAGCTTTTACTTCCTCTATAAAGTTTTTAGCAGATGTTCCATAGTCACCTATCTCATCATAGATAGATATTTCTACGCTATTATCTGCTTTGTTTTCTATTGAATACCATTTGTTCATTTTGCAAATTTAATAATTAATATATCATATCTTTCGCAGAAATGGGGTAATCACCTAATATTGTAGTCCTTGTTGAATTTACGCTTGTGCTTATACATAATGTTCTGAATGGTTCTTTCTGATACATCATACTTAATGGATATGTCCATATATGTAAATGTGTAGTTACCATTGTTAGATTCCAATACCTTGTCAAAATCTCTTATTATCATATAATCCCTTAGCTTTCTTGGCTCGATAAGACCTTTCTCTGATAGATGGTTTAGGACATTCTTTATTCCTGCCTCCTCAGAGTATCGCACCTTGACTTCATTGTATATAAGCTCTATGAACTCATTGACAATATCGGCACTATTCTGTCTTATCATACGCAAATATACTAAAAAGTAGCCTGACTTTCAATAGCAGATATTCTATTCTGCACCTCTGTCATATCACTTTCTACGATTACAACCTTAGAACTTCCCATTCCTCCGCTTACTAATTGTTGTGCTGACCTTAGCTCTCCACCCATAGCAAACTTCTCTCCACTATTGAGTAAACCACCATCAGCGAACTTTACACCATTACCATTGTAGCTGTTTATAGCTGATAGCATAGGTCTAAACATACTTGTTGATTTCTTGTTGATAATTGCTTCACCGCCTTCAGCTTCGTGTATTCTACCACCAACTCTAAATTTAACACCACCATTAGCGTGTGAGTTACCTTGAAACATACCACCTCTTGTAAGTCCGCCTTGTTCAAATTTAACATCTGTTTCTGTATCAAAATTACCGCCTGATGCTCCTTGACCACCACTTAGTAGTTGTTTGACATTTAATCCAACTGAAGCAAAAGAAGCTACTAAGGCAAGTATGTTTGCTATTTTTAAATACCAAGGAGAATCGGCAGCCATATCTGTAATAGCATTTATAGCATTTGAAGCAGCTTCGATACTAGATGCAACAGCAGCAGCCTGTGATATTTTTATACCTAACTGCTTGACTTTATTATTTTCTCCTTCGGCTTCACCTATCATTATAAGTGTTTGACCTAAGTTTTTCATTTGATTTAAAACTTCCTGCCTTCCTGCTTTTTCTTTATCAAAGTTTTGCATTTTTAAGTCAATCAACTTTTTTTCTAAAGCCATTCTAGTTTCGTAAGATAAAGAATCATCTTTCAACATAGCCTGTATCATTGTTGTTTGAAAGTCTGCGTGTTCTTTTTGTGCTTTTTCTATTGATAGGGTGTTTAAATCTAAGTCTTTAAATAACTGAACATAAAAAGCATCTACTTGAGTTTGTAGTATTGATAGCTCATCTAACACAGGCTCAGTTCCTGCATCATCATTGGCAGGGGTTCTTCCTTTTTTTAGTTCAGATAATTCCTGCTTCTTTTTCTCTTGGTCTATCAATATAGTGTTAATAGATGCTTCATCAAAACCCGCTTCTAGCAACAACTCTTTTAATCTTTTTTCTTCATCTAATAGTTTATTGCCTTCTAACTTTAACTCAGTCATTTGACCTGTTAAGTTGTTAACTCTATTTTGTTGTTCAGCAAACTCTTTATTTCTGTTTGTTAGTTCTTGAGTTTCTTCAGCGACATTCCCCTCCATATCGCCAAGAACTTGCATACCTCCACCTGCATTAATAGTTGACTTGGTTAAATCATCTGTTGTTTTACTCGCTTCGTTTAATGCTTGTTTTGCTGTGTTTGTTTTTTTGGCTAAATCATCTTGAGCAGAAGAATTAGATTTTAAATCTTTTTGTAGCTTTCTAAGTTGTCTAGCTAGTTTTAGAGCTTCTTTATCGGCTAACAATGCGTGTCTTTCAATAACCTCATCTAAAGCATCACTATTTAATTGCAAAGCTCCTGTTTCATCATTTATTCTAACAACACTATTTCCTAACTCATTTTGCAAATCAATCAAGATTGTTTCCATCTCAAGATGTTCTTTTCTTGATTTTTTTGTTTGCTGATTTAGCGTGTTGTATCTGTCTTTTAATGTTGTTAAGTTCTCTGAAAGAACTCTTGATTCCTTTGCTGATGAAGCTATCTTATCCTCAAGACTATCAAATCCTTCTACTGACAAAGCTATATTATTAAATAATGTTGCTAAAGCATCGTAAGTGGATTGTAATGCAGGAGCAAACAAATCAGCTATAACAATTCTAAGACCGTCAAGTGCAGAGTTAAATCTTCTTAAAGCACCCTCAACATTATCACCAATAATATCAGCCATTTCCCCTGCTGCACCTGCTGAACCCCTATATGCTTCTGTTTGTTTTTCAATTTTGTCGATATGTTCTATCATTGTAGATATTGCAGCAACCTGTCTTACATCTACAACTTCAAGCATCTTTTCTACATCAATACCTTCATCCCTCATTCTTCTAAACTCCTTAACCATATCCTCTCCTGAATTGACAGTAAAGCCAATAGACTTAGCTAAATCAGATGAAGGGTCACCAAGTTTTAGGAATATATTACGAAGCGATGTACCCGCAATAGATGCTTCAATACCCGCATCTGTAAGAACACCCATAATAGATGTAGTTTCTTCTAAGTCCATACCTAGCAGTTTCGCAACAGGAGAAACCTTTGTCATTGATGTTTGGAATTTCTCAAGAGTTAAGGCTGACTGAGTAAACGATGCAGCCATAACATCAGCTACTCTAGCACCTTCTGACGCATCTAAACCAAAACCTCTAACCGTAGAACCAATAACTGTTGCGGTTCTCGCTAAGTCCTCGCCTGTTGCTGTTGCACCAAGTAAAGCTGCTTCTTGCACTTCCAAAACTTCTGATGCTGTAAAACCTAGCTTAGAAAAGTTAAGTTGTAATCCTGCAACCTGCTCTGCTGTAAAGAATGTAGAACGACCTAAGTCTTGTGCGGATTTATTTAGTTGCTCAAACTCCTCTTTAGTTGCACCTGATATAGCTTTAACTTTAGCCATCTCAAACTGATAACCTTTAAAAACCTTAAATCCTTCTTTAAGTTGTTGTACTACAAACTTAGAAGCCTGTCTAAATCCTACTAAAGCAATGGTAGCAGCACCAAATGCTTTTGTCATTTTACCAACAAACATTGTTGAGCCTTTAGCTGTATCTCCTATGCTTTTAGTAGAATCAGATGCTTTCTTTGTTTCTTTACCTAAAGCATCATACTTGCCGTTTAATTTACTTATCTCGGTATTTAACGATTTAATATCATCAAGTCCTTTTACTCTAATTTCATATACTGTTTGTTGCTTCTTCGCCATTATACTTGTTTTGGTAATTGTTTAAATATGTTATTTATATCTGTTGATATTGATTTATCAATGTCGTTAAGAAAGTGTCTTTCATTACTCCCTACTACTCTATTAATAAATCCTGTTCTATATGTATTATTAGAATACTCCTTGCTATTTCTTGTAGGAGTACCTTCTCTTGCTATTGCTGCTGCAATTAAATATGCTATTTGTAATCTTTCTTGTGTTCCGCTTGGAAACTTCTTACTCTTTCCATTCTTGTCCTTATCATCCATCCAATTCATTATCTCAGACACATCCCAATCAAAAGGTCTTTGACCTTCGTTGACTTCTCTTACATAGTCTGCTTTGGATTGAATTATTAGTTCGACATAGTCGCTACCCTCATCTAATGAGTAGTGCATAGTGTCGTGCATATGTCCTGATGCAATATGATTCTGATTAACAAGCTCTTGTTGTATTTTTTCTACAAACTTCTTGCCAACCTTATTGATTGCTCTGTCGAATGTCTTTAGTATATCTTTCATTATCCTTTTGCCAATGATGCTTGTTTAATAATTGAGTTTTCTAAATCAACTAAATTAGTAGATATATAATGATTGTAAGCAGATATGTGATATAAAGAGCCGTTGTATGTATCAGATGTTAATCCACCTATTATTCCAAACTGATTAAAAACAAAGTCCGTTGTAGGTGTAGTTTCACTAGCCACCTGCACACCATTCTCTCTTATATATAAAGTAGTTCCGCTTCTTTGCAATGTTATCAATATCTTTTTGCTAGTGGGCTGCCAATATTCTGTTGATATGCCGACAGCAACACTACTTGATGATGAAAAGCTAAGTATGTAAGATTTATTTCCTGATTCTCCTATTGAAAAATACATATCGTTATCATCACTCTTACCTAAGAATCTATGTTTCTTATGAACATTTGGAACTAACGGTATTGGCTCTACATACATAAATATTGTAAAATCTCCTGTAAGCGTTACACCACTACTAAAAATAAAGTGGTCTGTGTTATCATAATTAAAATATGCAGGAGAAACACCACTAACACCATTGCCTTTAAGACCAACGTCAGGTCTAAATGATGGGTTGGCTTGAGTTAACTGATTGTTGCTAAAAGAAGCTAACCAAGTTTGTATATTGTTTCCGCTAGTTACCTCAGCATAGCCTTTCTTATAGTCAAACACAAACTCAGGGCTTACAACTGTGGCAGTTTCACCAACTATCTCCTGCACCGTTGATACTGCTTTTGTATTAGATGCAGCTTTTCTTTTTGATAATCTAGCTTCAGGTGTTAGGTAAACATTATTTTTTTTTGTTATCTGATTAACCTCTGTGGAATCATAAACTATTGGCTGCAATACATCATCAATAGTAGCATACACCTTATCTTTCAGTGTATCTTGATTTATTAATCTAGGTCTATCTTTATCTCTTTTTATACTTCTCATTACATATTAAGATTTTCAACATCTATATCAACTGTTGTGTCAACACCTGATTTACCAAGCAAGAAATACTCTTGCAACTCTACTTTAGTTGATTGCTTATCGTGTGGTTTAAAATCAATTATTTTATTTAATCTATAATAAGAACCATCTATAAATATTAACTTTCTAAAATCAAGTTTAGATATATCCAACTTACTCAAGTTTATATACAAAACTTTTACTCTAGGATTTTGTTTTAACTGAGCAATCATTTTGGAATAGTAATTGTAAAACAACCCCCTCAGTTTTTGTTGACTTGATGATATAACAGTATCGTGATTTATATCAGAGAAAGATAAATTGTAGTCAACATTTTCATATCCATTAGATATAACAACTTGCGAAAGATAACTTGTTGCGGGTGCGTGATATGCAGAACCATTACCTCCATCATAGGCAAGACTTGATTGAAGGTTGTCAAAAGCAATAAATGATGCTTTATTCCAATCAAAATCAGAAGTTGAATTTCCTCCTGCTAAATTATCAGGGTCATAATATTGCCATTGCCTTTTACCATTAAAAGAAGAATAGTAACCACCATCTTTTAGTAATATTCTTGCTCCTATCTCAAATTCCTTCTCAGGTCTTTCAATAGCATTACTCAAGGATAAATCGGTATCATCAGAGAAATACATTGGTATAAGCGGACTTCTTTCTATATGTTCAACATATATATAATTAGGTTCATACCAATTAAATGTAGGAGAAAAGTAGCTGTTTTCTACTTTGTACTCTCCTGTTTGAAATTTACCACTTGTATCTGTTTCTTCGTAAGAACCCCAATCAACAGCATTTCTTTTATTGTATTTATCCAACAATCCATCTCCACTAGCATCTTTGTATTTAAATATAAGTTTAGATTTTATATCAAATAAAAACTCATCCTTTATTGCCTTAGAGTAGTCAATCTTATCAGTCCAATTAACAGCGTTAGATATTCCTTCATAAAAATGGTCGTAAGGTTCAATAAATACCGTTTTACTTATCGGGTCTGTTTCAAATTGAAGGTTGAACATTTGTGCTAATCCCTTAACGAAATCAGACTGCTTTCCCTTTGGAAGCATATTATGAATATTCTTTATTTCCTCACCATTAAAATAAGCTGAAGTTTGCTCTATTTGCAAATAACTTTGAGCCTTCGTTATAACTTTTAATTTAGGTCTTTCTGCTCCTGCTAGTGGTGTTTGATAATGAACAAAATCAACTTTTATAGCAAATTTATCATTTTGAGCCGCTTCAACAGGGTTTTCCGATTGAAAATTAAATTGATGCTCTCTTGTAGATGCGTTCACGTGGTTAATAAATGTTGCATCTATTTCACCTGTTAATACAACATCAAAAGAGTTTGTATCATCATTAGCACCCGTAAATTTAATTATACTTGCTACGACCTTGTATGAAGTAAAACTTAAAGCTAAAGCACTAGCAAAAGAAGCTCCATCAGTTTCTACCTCAACCGTAACAGAGCCTTTTATATTAAATAATCCGCTACCTTGTGAAGAAACAACTAATCCATTTTTAATTCCACCTGTATGCTCAGTTCCAAGTTGTGCGTTACCATAATCATCTGTGTCTAATCCTGCTTGTGAAGGTGCATCATCTGTAAGAGTATCAGCAGAAACTATAAAGGGTAATGTAAAGTCACCACCTGTATATCCTAAGCTAAGTGTATAACTTTGATTGCCCAAACTTCTATTGTCAGTAACAGAGGTATTGACTGCTGTATCAAGCTCTACCAACACCTCATCTGCACTTTGTAAAACCTTACCGAAAGAAACATCAGTCACATCAGTTGGCTTCTTAAATATTAATGGCATTATCAGTTTCTTGAAAAAGTCGCTATTGCAAAATGTTGAACTAACAGTATAACCCTGTGCTTGAAATATTTTATCCCAAACATTCTTTATATACACACAAGGAACAAAGTCGCTATCCAAAGTGCTATCGGTAGTGTTATCTCCTTCTCCAACCGTTAGTAAAGGATATACTAGCTTATCGTGATTTTTAACATAACTAGGATATGTTGTTCTAGGATTTTCAAAAACCCAAGATGAACTAGAAATGTTTTCGTATGATGAATAATATGTTGAGCTAAATCTTAATTCATCAAGGTCTGCGTTTTTTATCTTGTCTGCCCAATCCATATTATCAGCTAAGAAAAGACATTCATACTCCAATACATCTGTATTTTTGTATATTTGACTTACTCTTAGTTTACCATTCATTATCGGCAAGTGGTCTGCATATATTGTAGATGGCAAATCTTTTAATACATTTTTGCTATCTATATTTCCATCTTTGTATATATGATTGAAAAGTTTGTTGTTGTTCCTTGTAGCAGGAACTTTGAAAGTTTTACTAAAGCTACCGCTACGAGAATTAAAATCTCTAATATCAAAGTTTTGATAATTAAGTGACAAAGGAAAGTCATCACTTGATGTAATATCAAGGTTACCTAATATGCTGTCAGTAAAATCTCTTAGCTCAACTCTTATTTCTGCCATTATTGTATTGTTCTTTTAGCTTTGCTTTCTATATAATTCAAAGTACATTTCTGTAAGTTCTCATTGTCAAACGTAGTAACACTAGCATCCTTAACAACAACAGGAACATAATAGTTTCTATTAAGTGTAGAATACCAACCCTTAGAGTTAGGTATGTCTGTTTGATACTCCCTTACTACAATGTAGTCTATGTAAGTTTCTCCCGCTACATCATCGTGATTTATAAGTATTGTTGGAGATATGTATTTAACACCATCATAAGCTGTTGATGCTGTATTTATGTTGTGTGATACAGATGCTGCGGTTGTAGAGTGACCCGTAACATAACCTCTAAACGTTTCCCATTCGTCATCAGTTTGTTGAGCATAATCTTCTAGTGTTATTTTATGGAAGTTGCCATATTGGTCAGAGCCATCTGTGGCTATCTTGGTTGTTTTGTTGGAAGCAAATCCTGTAAAACCTGCAACCTGAAAACCTGAATCACTAGCATTACTTTTTATTCTAACTTCAACCTCATATATACTTTTAGGGTTGTACGGTATTCTTGAATCACTAACCAACCAAAGAGTATCGTTATCTGAACCACCGCTACTAGTAGTTCCTTCATTACCTTTTCTTAGAGTTCTTGTTCCTGTAATATGACCATCAGCAGTTTCAAAAGCAGTTATAGTTGTTATATCTCCATCTTCTATATGATACTTGTCACTTATGTTTGTTACAGCACTATAACCACTCCAATCCTCTCTAAACACTTCTTTACCTATCCAACCTTTCTCTATCCATACATTTGGTGAAGCTAATAAATCCTCAAACATATCTTGTTCAGCAATTCCGTAAGGTCTTGATATAGCAGTTCCTTCCTTAACAGCTTTCACCTTTGACTTTCTAACCGATGGATATTTGTCGTCAGTATAACCCGCTACTCTAGGTACAACAGCACCATAATTGCCCGATGCAAAATGATAACCTTCATTATCACCTATCGTAGCATTTGTACTAGATGTGCTACTTCCTAATTGACCTCTAAACTCAGGATATATGCTTTGCTCGTATGATTTAGAAGATATGTTTATTCCCTCTGTAAATGCACCATCAAAGGTGTAGCTATCAATACCGCCTAATCTATTTTGCCAATGGAATCTAACCCCATTAACTCTTTCTCTTGTGTGGTCAATGTAGTAAGTTACCTTTTCTCCTATCTTATCTGAACTTGTGTCATCTGTTTGAACGGTATAATATGATACATTTGAGAAGTCAGTTAAAGGTTCACCGTTATTCCATTGAGCATCAGTCGATTCTTTTATATTTCTTGTTCCTACTCCAATCTGAACCACGCAGTTAGCAGGATTAGTAAGTCCTGACAAATCTGATGTTGTCATATCTCCCCAACTATTGAGGTCAGTTCCTAAGTTACCTTCTCCATCAGTTGTTTTGCTTATAACAAGAGCATATCCTGTTGATGAATCTGATGTTGGTATAGCGTTTCCATTTGCATCGTAAAAACGAACTACCGCTCTAGGACAAGTGCCTGAATCAAATAACGCAAAAGACAGATACTCACATTCATCGTGACCTATGACTCTATAATTAGTTGGTTTTGTTGTCAAATACTTTTGCCTTCCTGCTTCATATCCTGTTCCTGTTCTATGCAAGTATTGTATAGATAGGTTGTCGCCCTGAACTTGAGTTGCACTACCCGTAAGTAGTTCATTTGAAATGCTAAGGTAATGTTCTTCTTCGTGTAGAAGTGCTGAGTTTACAGCTATAAAGTTTCCGAAGTCCTCTTCTCCTGATACATCTACTAACTGACCGCTAGAATTTATTTCTTCCAACTGAAAATCAACTTTAATTCTTTCAAATACATTTTTAGAGATTTGACCCATTGTTATATCTCTCTTAACTTTAGTTGATGTGTCGTGAGTACAAGGTCTTAAATCGTAAGAAACAAAATCTCTTGCTATGCTAGAAACATCTATCGTATAATACACAAAGTCTGTGTTTGGTGTTTGGTCACCTTCCCAATTAGGAATATCTATGCTAGGCTGAAGTCTTATCGTAACACCTCTACTTGTTTCCAAAACACCTGTGTATGGATTTCTAGGATTTATAATAGCTTTACAACTAGGGTACTTAGCTTTAGCTTCTGCAAGTGTTAATGATGAGTCAAACGCATACCTTGCTGTATATTTTATTGGACTATATACGCTTTGTATCGTTTCTCTTGGTTCGTCAACTATGAATAAATTAGGCATTATATGTTGTATTTATGTTTTAAGTAATCTGATAATTTTTTCACTTCGTCAACACTAAGTTCTTTTTCAAATATAAGAACCTCTTGTATGTCAACTTTTAAATTTCCAACAGCATCTCTAGCTGTACCTAACCTCAATGGGTATAGGTCTTGGAATGCTTCTACATCAAAGTCTGAGTTAGTTTCAACATCAACCAAAGAGCCATTCTCAAAAGACTTTACGCTATGATTTGTTTTATGCTTTGTAAATCCATTAGCACTAACTTGATTTGCTGCATTTGATGTATATATGTAATCCAACAAATCGTCATCAGTATCTTGTATTTGAGTTCTCCAATTAAGGTTACCACCCTGTGTTGATATTCTAACAGCGAAGTTTGCCTTTGCAGCATTGTCGTTGTTTTTAGCTATAACGTAACCTGCAAATCCATCATAACCCTTAGCTACATAAAATACAGATAGTCCATTATTCAAGCCATCAGCAGTTCCATCAAGCGAATTGTTAACGCAAGTTAAGAAGTCATCAGTTCCGTCAAAGAATACATAGGGATAGTTGTTAGATGACATCTCGTACTTATACAAAGGCTTCTTAGCTGATGTAGCTTGTTCAAAGTGATTTGCGTTTCCACTTTGGTCAATCCATTTGTTTACAACCTCATTACCGCCAAAGAACTCCGTTTTAACACCCATATCAGCCTTTAACCAAAGCAAAGGCGTCAATCCCTTAACAAATGCTTCGTCAATAGCTAAAAGGCTGTGAGAGAAAGCATTTAAAGTAAAAGTAAGCCTGACTTGTATCAACTTGTCGTTATATAGTTCTTTTTCTCGTTCAACTGATATACTGTCAGGACTTAAAATTACCTCTTTATTTGTGTAGCTATCTAACACCCTTTGTAGCCAAGTCAATGCTTCTTGTTCTAATAAGCTAAATACTACATCAAGCGAACCTGCTTGGTTTTGGTAGTATGGCTTAACGACTAGGCACTCGAAAGTGTATTCTTCTTGCACATCCCCTTCCGTAGCAGGAAGTTCAGATGTTGGTGGTAAGACAACAAGTAATGGATAGTCATTGTTGTGATTCTCATTGATTTCATTCTCGTAACCAAAGATGAAGCCACCATTTATCCATTGTTGCTCAAACCTATCTCTTAATTCTCTAAGTTTAGTAAAACCCATTATTTTATTTGTTTCCTCTGTTCTTCATTAACAGCTAGTTCATAATCTCCTTTTGCAGTTTTCCAAGACAGGTATGTCATAACTTTATACAACTTCTCATCTTTTACACTTTGCATAGCATCTTTACCATCTCTAGTAAATACTCCATCAAGTGATAGGTCGTATAAGGTATTGAGCCAACCAAATGGCTTCATTATCTTACTTGCCTTCGCTACTGCGATACTTTTTGTTCCGCCATCTCTGAAAAGGTTTTTATAACGTTGATTGATGCTAAAGTTCGTTTGTTCAAAAAAAAACTGAACTCCCAAACGATGTCCATTGTCAATCTACGAAATGCTTTCGCCTTTTCATCAATATTGTCGAGGTCAACCTCCTCATCCACTTGTTTACACAATATTGCCATTTGTTCGGGTAAAATATCAAATCTACCGTTCTTTAGGTATTGTGTGTTCATCTCAAGCTGCTGACTCTCTATATAATCACCAAAAGTGCCTGTTCTAAGGAAATCCATAGGGAAATAGTATATATCACCCTCAAATTCAAAATAGTCCATTCCTTTTGGCTTGTATTCTTCCATAATCTCGTTAAGGCACTCAATTACTGCCATAACATCTTCCATTGGCACATTTGCCATTACTTTGTCACTAATGCCTGTCATATAGATGAATAATTCCTTATACATCTTATTTTCCTGCATTATGTGGTATTTTGTCAAATCATTGTCACTATTTGCTTCTTCTTCTGTGATTTGATACTTTTTTATTATCTCATACACTCCGCAATAGTAATCAACGGTCATTTCTTCCCACTTGTTAGGAATATTGTATTCTTTGCTATTTATTTCTATATTTAACATTGTTCCATCTCTTTTATTTCTTCTTCATCTTTCATTAAGTCAGATAGACTACCTACGACATCCATTGTGGAACTATATACGTTTCTCACGCAATCCTCAATAGCATCATCGTTTTCTTCATTTCTTAATCCTGCAAAGAAGCCTAATGCTGTAAACATTGTTAAATTAGGGATAGCAAATGCCCATTCCTCTAAATTATCTTTATTTAAGCCCGTATCGGCAAAATCATTGTGATACATTACAATATCTTCAAGTAAGTCCTGAAAATCATCGTATTTACCATCATTAGCAGTTTCAGTAGCGTTATATACCTGCTTTTGTATATAAGTCAGGTATTTGCTTACCAAAGTGTTGTGTTTGCTGTTTATATGCTTAAATGTATTCATTTGTGCAAAATTAATTATTAGTATATGTTATCTGTCGCAGTTTTTGTGCAAATTTCAATTTTATAGGTCATTTATCCAAAAAATACTACTTTTTTACCTTTAAAGTGCTGATTTACGGTCATAACTAGGCAATCAACCATATCATCGTGCCTTGCAGCAGGAAATTGTTGGCATTGCATTAGGAACTCCTCGTTCCAAGCACCCTTGAGTAGAGTCACTCTACCCGTTTCCAATGTTGGACTTATGTCCTGCACTCTAGCCACCTTATCTTTAGTAGGCGGTTTATCTTCTCTTACGTTCAGTCCTGTTTCTCTCATAAGGGTCTGCACAATGGATTTACCACTTGCTTTAGGCTCTACAAAGATTTTAGACTGCGTGGTATAGCCATTCTTCTCTACGAACTTGACTATATGCTTAACTAGGTCGGGAAACTCCAACCTTACGTTCTGTACTGATATGATTTGCCAAGTATTATCTTCAAACACATAGGCTAGTAGTGCTGAGGGGTCATTTTTCTCACTTGCTGTATATGCAGGGTCTATTATAAAATTGACTACCCCTTCTTTTTGTATTTCATCTATCTTGAACCACGATTTCTTAATCATACCGCTATTTGCAGGTGTTGGTCGCTGTTGTAGCTGTCCTGCATAGCCATAAGAGCCTAGTGCTGATTTATAGTCATCTAATACCTCTTGTGAGAATCTATCTTTCCAAAACAGACCATCTTGATATTGGTCTGCTAGGCTAGAAGGCTTTAAATCGCTAGAAAGTTCTGCGGGTATGCAGATGTGGTGATGTTTATCGGGTGAGTTGAATAGCAGGTAACCGCTTAGGTCATCTTCGTGTACTCTTTGCATAATAATTATCCTGACTCCCGTTGTTGGATTGTTAAGTCGTGAATACAATGTTGACTTATACCATTCGTTAGCATTTTCTCTTTCTATCTGAGATGCTGCATTTTTTGGTGATGTAGGGTCATCGACTAAAATTATATCACCACCCTGCCCTGTTACAGAACCTCCAACTGATGTTGCCCTTCTAACTCCTAGAAAAGTATTCTCGTATCTTGCCTTTAGGTTTTGGTCTTTCTTAATCTGATAGGTTTCTCCCCAATGTTTCTGATACCACTCGCTATTTATAATATCCCTTGACTTAGTTGCGTGTTCGATACTAATCTCTGCCGAGTATGATGCTGTGATAAACCTCATCTTAGGATATACTGCCCAACACCAAGCGGGAAACAGAACAGTAACGAGTAGTGACTTACTACTACGGAATGGAATATTAATAATTATATCCTTATCCTTTGGTCGATTCTCTTTTATCCTTTCGGCTTCGGCTTGTAGTATATCGCAAAGATATTTATGGTGAAAGTTTACTGATATGGGAACAGAGGGTTCAGCAATCTCAAAGGCTCTGATGAAGAACTCATAAAACGATTTCTCGCATATGGCTTTCTCCATTGCCTGAAGCAACTGCTTTTTCTGTTGTTTATCCATCTATCTCAATATAGTCCGCCAAGTCATCATCTCCTTCATCATCTCTTTCGAGATTCTCCATCTTGGCTTTTAGTTCATCTAAGCTAACATTATCGTCTAACTTGATTTCTATCTTTCTACTATTCTCTGCTTTAATCTCCGTTGATTGAAGTTTTGGCATTGCGTAGTTTAGCAATTTAGCTATGGCATTGATATATGCTTCGGGGTTCTTAGCCGACAGCTTTTCAAGGGCATCCATAATATTTACCTCCTGCCCACTAAGAGCATTGGCAAGTATCTCCCTTGTTATCTTTGTGGTTTTAGTTATACTACCCTTTCTTCTACCCGTACCATTGTGATGCCCAAAGGTTCTTTTTGGTGTATAGTTTTCCGTGTTAGGTAACTTTTCTTTTTCGTCACTCATAATACAAAGCTAAACAAAATAATAGTAATATACAAATAGCTTTAACCTTAGCTTTATCTTTAGCTTTATTATGTAGGGTATGTTATACCCTTCACGTACCCTTCATTAACCCTTAATCTATAAAATAGACTTTTAAAATTTTTTTATAATTTTTTTGACCTCTAAAAACACTTTTCTATATATTTTTTACCATTTCGCACTACTTTTGCGAAAGATTATCTTTTATTTTTACTAACTTGCGAAGGTTTCTATCAACGTTGATTAAACGTATCCCCTAAATAACATAATCTATACGTATAAACTAATTTAATTATTACGTATAATACTACTAAATTATAAAATTGGATTACATTTTGTTGTAGTTATGTAGATGTGCATAAGTAACGCGCCCACAAAATTTGACGGACTTCTATACAAAGATACAACAAATTTATTACATACACAAATATTTTAATACTATTTTACACAAGTTATTAACAAAGTATTTTAACAAATGTTAGTAACTTATTGAGGATTGGATTAGGTTATTAAAAAAAAGTTCTTATCTTTGCAAAGATTTTGCAGTTCTCAGCTGAGAATATTTTTTTACAGCTGAACATAATTTTTGACATAAAAAAAACACCCCTTAATTGAGGTGCTTTCCTTTCTTTTTCTTTTTCTTTTAGAGCTGAGCTTCGGCTTGTTTTTCTAGCTTTTCAATTAACTTTCTTGCTTTGTGCTTTCTTTTGTCGGTGTATTCCCATGCGATAACCTCTAGCGCTTTGTCGATTAGGTTTAGTTCCTCGACTGTTAATTTTAATTTAATCATTTTGTTTTTGTTTAATTAATATACTACAAATATAAAACAAATTTTTTATATACACAACAAAAATAAAAAAAAAGTACAAATAATTTAATACTTGTACTCTCTTAATCTAGTAATTTATTAGCTAACATCCACCGAATAAAGCGCAAATAAATACAATTATAAGCCAAAAAGTACTTAGGTTTGTGTCTTCTAGTCGTTTTTTATTGCTCATAATATTAAAATTTTTCTATTTGTAAGCCGACTATTCTACATTTGTCTAGCTCGTTCTTATAGTGTTTAAATACCTTTGTCTGTCTTGCCCCTCTTAAACTTTTAGCATAACACCAACTAGCAAAGTAAAAGCGTCCTGAGTGACTAATTTTTGTGTTTATTCTATACCTGTTTATATTGTTTATATCTTTCATTTTTTTATTATTTTAATTTGTTTTTAGTGAAATATTAAGCCGACTTTTTTATTTTCTTTTATAGCGTTTAAGTCGTTCTTACTAGCGTTTATATATCCCTCGTTTATTAATTGTGTTTCATTATCAAATATTTTTGAGTGTCTATGTTTATTCGGGTTTATTAAATTATCTACTTTTGATCCGTACGAATAAATAACAATAAAATTTTTGGGTAGATTAACTTTTTCAAATAGTGGTATACTTTTTGTATAAGCATAAAAAAGAACATCTTTATTTTCTTTTGCTATTGTTATCCATTTATTGATATATTCATTACTATAAAAGTCTCCTGAGTCGTGTATCCTTAAAAC